>ERZ827088.887-NODE-887-length-40576-cov-4.611757_pt1 | contig 40576 bp, 40 predicted proteins | sample MGYA00519922_ERZ827088 | MGnify/ENA primary metagenome ERZ827088 (study PRJEB31778, sample SAMEA3449254) | human gut metagenome | biome: human gut; feature: human-associated habitat; material: faeces | place: United Kingdom | collected 2010/2012 ...
GACCTGCCACACAAGGCAAGCTCTGAGAGAGGCCGTTTCGTGGGTATTTTCGGGAGAGCAGAGCCCATGAAGGATCTCGTTCCTATGATAACACCTCTTCTAAGGGCTTGTTCCAGCGCAATGAAGCATATTCACCCTCAACCCATTGGATGGATGAGGGCCGAATGCCGAGCTTCTCCCAGCGGGGAAGCAGGCTCCCCTTATGGCCAGAGAAAAAGCCTTGGCAATATTGGGGGAAGAAGAGTTCATCCGGCGGCAGGAAGCCGTGCAAAGCGAAATACGAACGGACCGTTTCGAACAGCGCTTCACTTTGGATGATATTGCCGAGTGCCGGGTGGCGGGGCCCCGCCAATACGGATTCATCCAGTTCACGCTCCGGGGCGAGGCTCAACCGGATGACGGGGATTCTCCGTGCCCATGCAGAGGCAAGGGCTTTCCCGAGGGTGGTTATGGTCGTGTCCAGTTCCCAGGGAGCATATTGGCCCATCCTCCACCGTTCCGCCAGCGGCGTACCGTCCACGACGAGACAGGGATAAAAACGCAAACAGGAAGGAGAAAACGCAAGGGCCTCTTCCACATCTTCAGAGAAGCGTTGCGGGGTGGAGCCGGGCATACCGGGGAGTAGCTGGATGCCGAGTTTGAGGCCGCTTTCCGCAAGGCTGCAGCACTGGGCAAATCCTGTGTCATCGAGTGCGCCATTGACAAGGACGCCATGGTCCACCCCATGGTCTCCGCCGGCACGCCGGTCACCGACTTTATTCTGGATTAAAAGGAGGGCGTGGAAATGAGTGAAGCAATCGTGACCCGCCGCACCCTCTCGGTGTTGGTGGAAAATGCCGCCGGTGTCCTGTCCCAAGTCTCCCGGCTGTTCTCCCGGAAGGGCTATAACATTGAATCCCTGGCGGTGGGCACCACCGACGACCCAGCCGTCTCCCGCATCACCATCGAGGTGTGGGCCGACAAGCCCATGATCGAGCAGATCATGAATCAGCTGCGCAAGCAGTTTCCCGTCTATTCGGTGCAGGAGCTGCTGCCTGAGCGGTCCATCCGCCGGGAGCTGGTCATGTTCAAGGTGCGGGCCGAGACCCCCGACATCCGCAACGAGATCATCCAGATCGCCAACATCTTCCGGGCCTCGATCATCGACGTGTCCCTCAAGTCCCTCACCCTGGCCCTGATCGGCGACGAGACCAAGGCCGACGCCATGCAGAAGCTGCTGGAGGAAGAAGAGTATACAAGAGAAAATAAGGCAAGAAGCGGTATTTATAGTGCTGTCAGTACCTGTTACTGGCTGCTTGTCACAGCGGTTTTCCTGTTTGTCTGCTTTGGACCGTATGGAAATGCAAAGCCCCAATATTACTGGGTGATCTGGGCGATCGCAGGTGTGTTATACGGAGCCGTGACAGCTGTTCTGAAAGCTGTCAGGAGACAATGAATTTCCGCTCCTGCTTCGGTGTGATGCCACGCCAGCTTTTGTACTGCCTGATAAAATGACTGCTGTCATAGAAACCGGTCTCCTGTGCGATATAATCGATATCCAGATCTGAATTGACCAGCAGATCCTGCGCTTTATTAAGCCGGATATACTTGATATATTCCTTGCAGGATCTTCCGTAATTTTCACGGAAAAGCTTTGCAAAATGCGAATAGCTCATATGACAGAGTCTGGCAAGCTCCTGTACCTCCAATGGTTCAGAGGAATGGGAATCTATATATTCCAGAATATGATAAAACGACATAGTATGTTCAGCGCCCGGACATGCCTGTCGTTTTTTTGTGCCTGTTTTGCGGGCTATCGCAATCAGAAGACGATAGATGAGATCAAAAGCGACTATGTGAAGATCTATGAATATCTGTTCCCGAAGCTTTTGAAAAAAGAAGACCCGGATCGCTTTTACTGGTCGGCGAGTCCGTCAACAGGCGGTGGATTTGATTTCCCGAATGATCCGGACCGCGGTGATGTGCATTACTGGGAAGTATGGCACGGAAACAGACCGTTTACGGAGTACAGAAAATTCTACTTCCGTTATCTTTCGGAATTTGGCTTCCAGTCATTCCCGTCTATAAAGACGGTTGAAACATTTACACTGCCACAGGATCGGAATGTATTTTCCTATGTGATGGAAAAACATCATACGTGAGCTATCAGTTGCTTGCGGGTAACTCTGAGGAAGCGGATAAGCAGAATGGTGTCGTCTCTGAAGGAACGGTTCTGTTCTGTCCGCCAAAGCATTTCCGCTTTGCAGATCCGCAACTGCGTGTTAGAATAGAAAGAGATGAGATTGTTGTTTCGGCAAGTGCTTATGCGAAGAGTGTTGAAATCCGGAATGACAATGATGATCTTATTTTATCGGATAATTTCTTTGATCTGAACGGCGGCGAAAAGCGCGTGAAGATCCTGAAGGGAAAAGCGGATGGTTTACAGGTAAGAAGTGTATACGATATCCGGTGATAAAGGAAAGGGAGACTGCATATGGCAAACGAAGTGAACAAAAAATATCAGATCGACACAGAAGAAAACAAACAGTTTCTGCGGGAAAATGCCGAGACGCTTCTTGCATTCGGACATAAATTTCCGTCACCGGGCGGAGGCTCCTATTATCTGGGGGATGACGGAACGCCGTGGAAGGACAGAAACAGAGAAACATGGATCACCTGTCGTATGGCACATGTGTACAGTCTTGGTGTCATGCTGGGCCATGACGGCAGTGAGCAGCTTGTGGATGCAGCACTCAGGGGACTTACAGGCGAGCTGCATGATGATATAAACGGCGGCTGGTATGCGGGGCTGACGAAGGATGGAGAGATCGTTCCTTCCAAGCAGTGCTATGCACATGCATTTGTACTTCTGGCAGCATCCAGTGCCATGCAGGCAAAAAGACCGGGGGCAAAGCAGCTTTTGGAGGAAGCACTTGTGCTTTATGATAAGCGGTTCTGGAATGAAAAGGAAGGACTGTCGGTGGACACCTGGAATACGGAGTTTACGAAGCTTGATCCGTACAGGGGTATCAATGCCAATATGCATACGGTAGAAGCGTTTTTAGCCGTGGCAGATGCACTTGGTGACGAAAATTACCGCTGCAGGGCAGGCAAGATTATCGACCATGTCATAGGCTGGGCAAAAGATAATCGGGACAGGATTCCGGAGCATTTTACAGCAGACTGGAAGCCGGATCTTGACAAGAATAAAGAGAAACCGGATGATCCGTTCAAGCCATACGGTGCAACGCCGGGGCATGGTATTGAGTGGGCGCGTCTTATTACGCAGTGGGCAGTTTCCACATATGGAGAAAAAGCTGCTGCAAAGCAGTACATAGAAGCAGCAGAAGATTTATATAACCGTGCAGTTACAGATGCATGGAATGCAGATGGCGCGCCGGGCATCGTTTATACAACGGACTGGGAAGGAAAACCGGTCGTACATGACAGAATGCACTGGACGCTGGCGGAAGCCATTAACACTTCTGCAACATTATACCGTGTGACGGGAAATAAAAAGTATGCGGATGATTATGCCATGTTTATGCAGTATCTGGACGAAACGGTTCTGGATCACAGCTGTGGCTCGTGGTTCCACCAGCTTGATGCGCATAATCAGTTAAAAGAAACAGTATGGCCGGGCAAATCAGATATTTATCATGCGCTGCAGGCAATGCTGATCCCTTATCAGAAGGTCGGTGTATCGATCGGAACGGTTCTGCTGGGATAATGTTCAGATCGGGAAAGAAAAAGAGAGGCAGGAATCCTGTCTCTCTGATTTGTTATACAGATAAAAGTGTACTTATTTATCGGTACTGTCGGCGTCAACCACAGCCTGGATCTGTTTCATAAGGGCATCGTAATTATCCTGATTATCAATGCCTCCAAGCAGGGGATCGCCAACAATATTTCCGTTTCTGTCTACAAGGATTGTTGTAGGAAAAGCCATGATATCAGAGGCATATCTGCCTGTATCTGATGCGGAGTCAATTGAAAAATTGCGGTATCCGGCGCCCTGGCTTTCAAGGACAGCTTTTGCTTCTTTTATTGCGTCTTCATTTCCGTCAAAGGTTTCCGTATTGATACCGATAACCTCACTGCCCATTGACTTGAGGGTTTCATTTAATTCGTTTAGTTTGGAAAGCTCCGCAACACATGGCTTACAACCGGTAAACCAGAAATTTACGACGGTTACTGCGTTTTGGGCAAAAAGACTGCCATCAGCAGTATTACCATCATAATCTGTTCCGGAGAAATTGCTGAAAGGAGATGCCGTATCTGAACTGCTGCCTGTAGCTGCAGTATCATCTGAGGCAGTGCTGTTTTCAAGTGCGGCGATCTGATCCTCAATGCCGCGGATTGTTTCAATATCCTCATTCAGTGTCTGAAGTTCATCATCTGTGAAGGAATCTTTGTTTGATGTAACAGTACCGGCAAGGTAATCGGCATAATTGCCGTTGGGGTCGGCGCTGCTCTTGTTCATCATACCGAATACTTTATCCCACACATCTTTATGATCTGCAAAGAGCTGGTTTTCCTGCTGATATAAATCATCCAGCTTTGCGTCTGCGCCATCAGCGGCTTGTGCTGTATCAGCAGTGGCAGCTGCATTTGGCGTACTTTCCGGTTCTGTTGTTTCCTTTCCCGCACATGCAGTCAGAAGTAATGTGATGCAGAGTGCAAGGACTGTTGACAGTTTCTTTTTTGCTTTCATGTTAAAAATCTCCTTTGTTTTTGTTTGTATTGTTTTTGACATGGGTATCGCTGCTTTTGCATGCTTTCCCCATAAATTGATAGTGAATGGCTGCTTTCGGACAGGCTTTCATACAGGCACCGCATCGTATACATTCCGGATGATCGGGAGTTTTCAGGACATTAACATCCATTTTGCACGCCTTTGTACATTGCTGGCATCCGATGCATTTGTCATCCTCAACCTTGATGCTGAGGAGTGATATCTTATTAAACAGAGAATAGATTGCACCAAGTGGGCATATCCATTTACAGAATGGTCTGTAAAACAGAATGCTCAGGACAATGACTGTTATCAGAATAAGACACTTAAAAGAAAACAGACTGCCAAGTGCCGAGCGTATGGCGGGGCTGCTGAGCGACAGCGGTATGGCACCTTCCAGAACACCCTGTGGGCAAATATATTTACAGAAAAAAGGATCTCCCATTCCGATTGTATTTGTTACGAGCATCGGCAGAAGGATAACAAAAACGATCAGGATCAGATATTTCAGATATCTGAAAGGCTTCAGCTTTGCGGTGGAAAATTTTTTTCCGGGAATTTTATGCAGCAGATCCTGAAACCATCCAAATGGACAGAGAAAGCCACATATAAATCGCCCCAGTGTTACGCCCAGCAAAATGAAAAAACCGGTTATGTAGTAGGAAAACTGAAATTTTGAGGAACCGACAACTGCCTGAAATGCACCGATCGGACAAGCTCCTGTCGCGGCCGGACAGGAATAACAATTAAGTCCCGGTACGCATACGGTTTTTGCATTGCCCTGATATATTTTTCCTTTGCATAAATTGGGAAGATGGATATTGGTGAGTAATGTGGCAGCTGCCTGTATCCATCCGCGGGCTTTGGCTGTTTTGTTTGAAAAAGTATTTGTTTTTTTATCCAATTCCTACACACTCCAGACATAATTTAATTGCTTTACCGAGTACAATGGCAGCTTCGCCTCTGGCAGCACCAAAGGTAAGCATGCTCACACCGGTGATAAGAAAAAAACCTTGTAAAATCCCTTTGTATTTCAATTGCCTGTCACTCCCTTCGTCTGCGGTATCCGGCTTTGTTGACCGGCTGACTTTGTTATTATACAATAAGGAATGTAAAATTTCTGTTAAGAGGCTGAAAAAAATGAGAGTAATGATTGTAGAGGATGAGAAAGAAATATGTGATACCGTTGCAAAAAGGCTGTATGACATGGGATATGAGGTGGATACCTGCTATGACGGTAATGCGGCGCTTGAGTATGTTCTGGCAGAAAATTATGATCTGATCGTGCTGGATCTGAACCTGCCGGGCAGGGATGGAATGGATATTCTGAGAGAACTGAGACGGAAAGATGAAGAAACAAAGGTTTTGATTTTGTCTGCCAGAAGTCAGATTGCGGATAAAGTTGAGGGGCTGGATGCGGGAGCAAATGATTATATGGAAAAGCCGTTTCATTTACAGGAACTGGAAGCAAGGATCAGAAGTCTGACAAGACGTAAATTTGTACAGAAGGATATCTGCCTGAAGTGTGGAGATATTTCATTTGACACGATGAAACGCGAAGCAGCTGCAAAAGGAAAACCTGTGCTCCTGACGCGGAAAGAAAACGGGATTTTAGAATATCTGCTTCTGAATCAGGGAAGACCGGTAAGTCAGGAAGAGTTGATAGAGCATGTCTGGGATGCATCTGCGGACAGCTTCAGTGGTGCTGTCAGAGTGCATATGTCGTCTCTTAGAAAAAAGCTGAAGGCAGAACTGGGATATGACCCGATTCAGAATAAAGTCGGCGAAGGCTATACAATACGAACGGAGAATGCATTATGAAAAAAATATCGCTTCAATGGAGGCTTACTATTATCACAACGTTGTTTATTGCAATGATATGTGGCTTTCTTACTATGTTTCTGTATAAAAACGGTGTCTACTATATTGATACACTGCAGGATACTGTGGATGCGCAGGGTGGAGAAACGGCGGAAGGTGGCACGGATGAAATTTATATTGATATCCCGGATGACAAGTGGAATGATTTTGTAAATGATTTTTCTGTTCAAGTGTATAATAATAAGACGGATTATAAGAGGAGAAGCCTGCTTGTTTCTATATTGTCTGCGCTTCTGGGCGGTGTAGCCACATATTTTATATGTGGACGCGCGCTTAAGCCGCTCCGTGCATTTTCCGATCAGATAGAAAAGGTGCAGGCACAAAATCTGTCAGATGCAAGGATGGAAGAGAATGGGGTCAGGGAACTGAACCAGCTCAGTATCTCTTATAACAGGATGTTGGAAAGGCTGTCGGATGCATTTGAAGTACAGAGACAATTTACTGCGAATGCGGCACATGAGCTAAGGACTCCGTTATCCGTGATACAGGTACAGCTGGATCTGTATCATTCTGCCGAACATCCGGATAATGATGAGAGTACAGAGCGGATCATAAAAATGGTTACCGAACAGAATGAACGGCTTGGCAGAATGGTTAAGACGCTTCTTGATATGAGTGAGCTTCAGACGGTGGCGCGTAACGAAAAAATTGCATTAAATGCACTTGTCGAGGAAGTGCTTGCAGATCTGGATCCTCTGGCGCGGGAAAAGAATATAGAGCTTTCCGGGAATTGTGAAAATCTGACCATGGAGGGCAGTGATATCCTTATTTACAGACTGGTGTATAATCTTGTGGAAAATGCGATAAAGTATAATCAGGCAGGGGGACAGGTTACGGTAACAGCCGCCGGGAAAGACCGACATATTTATCTTGCCGTGACAGATACCGGAAACGGAATTCCGCAGGAACTCAGAGAACGCATATTTGAACCGTTTTTCCGTGTGGATAAATCCAGAAGCAGGGCTTTGGGCGGTGTGGGACTTGGACTTGCCCTGGTCCGTGAAATTGTGAGAGTGCATGATGGCAGTATATCAGTCAGGGACAATCCGGCGGGCGGTACGGTCTTTGAGGTGATTTTCTGAACCGGCCGTTGCGAAAATTCACGTTGAAGTTTCTGTTGAGATTGAAAAAACAGAGTACTTATGCTATAGTATGTAGTTGCATCGGACTCTTATTTTGAGATGAAAAAAGGGTGTACAAGAAATCTGAAGAAAGGTGAAAACCTGTATAAATGATGGGTTTTCGGATAGGTAAATAACAAAATGAAACTCGGCATCGTTGGTCTTCCCAACGTAGGAAAAAGTACATTATTTAACTCCTTGACAAAAGCAGGTGCATTATCTGCAAATTACCCGTTTGCAACGATCGATCCGAATATCGGTATCGTATCTGTTCCGGATGAAAGAATCGTAAAGCTCGGTGAGCTTTATCATACAAAAAAGGTAACTCCTGCAACGATCGAATTCGTTGATATTGCAGGACTCGTAAAGGGTGCCAGCAAGGGAGAAGGTCTTGGCAACCAGTTTCTTGCCAATATCCGTGAAGTAGATGCGATCGTACATGTGGTACGCTGCTTTGAAGATACGAATATCATCCACGTAGACGGTAATATCGATCCGGCGCGTGATATTGAGACGATCAATCTGGAACTGATCTTTTCCGATATCGAGATTCTCGACAGACGAATCGCCAAAATTTCAAAACAGGCAAGAATGGACAAGACACTTGCCAAAGAGCTTGAGCTGGTAGAAAGTATCAAGGCGCATCTGGAAGCAGGTAAGATGGCAAGATCCTTTGAAGTACCGGATGATGACGATGCACAGCTTTGGTTTAAGGGCTACAATCTGCTGACTGCAAAGCCTACCATTTATGCGGCTAACGTGGCAGAAGATGACCTTGCAGATGACGGTGCTTCCAATCCGCACGTGGCAAAGGTACGTGAGATGGCAAAGGAAGAAGGCGCAGAGGTATTTGTGATCTGTGCACAGATCGAGCAGGAATTATCGGAGCTTTCCGATGAAGAAAAACAGGAATATCTGGATGATCTCGGTGTTTCCTCCAGCGGTCTGGATAAGCTGGTTGCAGCAAGCTACAGCTTACTCGGTCTGATCAGCTTTCTGACGGCAGGAGAGGATGAATGTCGTGCATGGACGATCAAGAAAGGCACAAAAGCACCACAGGCAGCAGGTAAGATCCATACAGATTTTGAGCGAGGCTTTATCAAGGCAGAAGTTGTCAACTACAAGGATCTGATGGAGCATGGTTCTCTTGCGGCAGCCAGAGAAAAAGGGCTTGTTGGTATGGAAGGAAAAGAATACGTGGTACAGGACGGAGATGTGATCCTGTTCCGCTTCAATGTATAGGATAAGAGGTGCATGCTATGATGGATAAATGGGACATTGCGTTTCCGCATCTGGGTATCTATCTGGAACATTTTCCGAAAAGCTTTACGTTTTTTGGCCTTACGATCGCACTTTATGGCGTGATCATTGCGCTTGGTGTGCTGTTTGGGTTTACTCTGGCAAATCATGTGGCAAATAAGCAGGGGCTTCCCAAAGATCTTTTGTGGGACTTTGCGGTTCCGGCAATTATTTTCTCGGTTTTAGGTGCGAGGATCTATTACGTGGTATTTAGCTGGGATTATTATAAGAGTCATCTGAATGAGCTTCTGAACATCAGACAGGGAGGCATCGCGATTTACGGTGCAGTGATCGGTGGCTTCCTGACCCTTCTCGTTTTCTGTAAGATCCGGAAACAGAATTTCTTCCTGATTTCTGATATTGCAGTGCTGGGACTTCTGGTTGGACAGATCATGGGACGCTGGGGTAATTTCACAAACAGAGAAGTATTCGGACATTATACGGATTCCCTGTTTGCCATGCGGCTTCCGATCGAAGCGGTCAGAAGTGCGGATATCACATCGGATATCGCGGTGCATATTACAGATGGGATCAATTATATTCAGGTACATCCGACTTTTTTATATGAAAGTGTGCTGAATCTGCTTCTTTTGATCGTGCTTCTTCTTTATACGAAGCACAAGAAGTTTAACGGAGAGATCGCACTCGGTTATCTGGGTGGTTATGGCATCATACGGTTCTTTGTGGAGGGCATCCGTACCGACCAGCTCAAGATCGGCTCCACCGGGATCGCGGTATCCCAGCTTCTGGGTATGGTGCTGTTCATTGTAGCGATACTGACGGATGTGATCGTAAGGATCTACCGCAGGAAAAAAGGACTGCAGGAATTGCCGCAAAAGGCAGCAGTAGTGCAAAATAAAGTCGAAAATGACGAAAAACAAGACGAATAATAAAAAACGGGAATAAAATGGAAATCCATGGCATTCGGTAATATTTACTGAATGTTATGGATTTTTTTTGTACAAATTTTTAACAAATAGAAAAGAAAATCTTAAGATACACACTTGTCAAATGAGAAAAAGTAGTCTAAAATTAGAACATAAGTGGTAGAAAGTGGAGTGAAGTGGTATGAAGTGGAGGGAATAACCCAAAACCGAGACCGAAAAGGGTAACGATTATGTTCATGGGAGAGTACAGTCATACAATCGATACAAAAGGCCGTCTGATTGTTCCTTCTAAGTTCCGGGAATCGCTTGGCGACAGCTTTGTGGTGACAAAGGGACTGGATGGATGTCTTTTTGTGTACGATATGACAGAATGGAAATCCTTTGAAGAAAAGCTGAAAGAACTCCCCATGAGCCACAGAGATACTCGTAAATTCGCCCGTTTCTTCCTTGCCGGAGCATCGCAGGTAGAAGTAGACAAGCAGGGCAGAATACTGATCCCGAATGTACTGCGCGAGTTTGCGGGACTGGAGAAGGATGTGGTATTCCTCGGTGTCGGCAGCAGAATTGAAATCTGGAGCAGGCAGGCATGGGATGGCGAAGGTAACTTCGATGATATGGATGATATCGCAGAGCGGATGGCGGATTTGGGACTGAGTATTTAGGATTGGTAAGAGGCAGAATGGAATTTTCACATAAATCGGTATTATTAGAGGAGACAATTGAAGGACTTGCCATAAAACCGGAAGGTATTTATGTGGATGGGACACTCGGCGGAGCCGGTCACTCCAGTGTGATCGCCGGCCGGCTGAGCGGACAGGGACATCTGATCGGGATCGATCAGGATGCTGCAGCGATCGCGGCTGCGACAGAACGTCTTCAGCCTTTTGCGGAGCATGTTACGATCGTTAGAAGCAATTACGAAAACATGTGTCAGATCATAAAGGATAACGGCTATGCAGGCGTAGACGGAATTTTACTGGATCTGGGTGTATCTTCCTATCAGCTCGATACTGTAGAACGGGGATTCTCATATAAATACGATACAAAGCTGGACATGCGTATGGATGAAAGACAGACGCTGACAGCAAGGGATATTGTGAACGGGTATTCGGAAACAGAGCTGTTTCACATCATCCGGGATTACGGAGAAGATAAATTTGCCAAGAATATTGCCAAACATATCGTTCTGGCAAGAGAAGAGAAACCGATAGAAACAACTTATGAACTGAATGAGATCATAAAGGCCGCAATACCGGCAAAAATGCGTGAGACGGGAGGACATCCTTCCAAACGTACTTATCAGGCGATCCGCATTGCCTTAAACAGAGAACTGGATGTACTCAGAGACAGTCTGGACGATATGATCAAAATTTTAAAACCGGGAGGCAGGATCTGCATTATTACGTTCCATTCATTAGAGGACCGGATTGTAAAGCTGGCATTCCGCAAGAATGAAAATCCCTGCATCTGTCCGCCGTCTTTTCCGGTATGTACCTGTGGCAGAAAACCGCTTGGCAGGGTGATCACTAGAAAACCGATCTTACCGGGCGAAAAGGAACTGGCAGAAAACAGCAGATCAAAAAGTGCAAAGCTTAGAATATTTGAAAGAAGCGAGGGGTAGTAACATGGCTGCAAATTATAATAGAAGAAGATATGCATCATACGAAAGAAGATCACACGGCGATTACTATGTAGACGGCAATGTGGTCAGAAAATATGATGTCGTTAGAGAAATTGAAAAGAAACCGGCAAAGAGACTGAGTGAGCAGACACGTAAAAACAGAGAACGTGCAACGCATATGAGTCTGGGATACGTGGCATTTTTATGTGTTTCCATGTGCGTAGCTGCCATCATTCTGTATAATTATCTGGCACTGCAGACAGCAAATACATCCGCTGTCACAGCAATTTCTGCGCTGGAAAGCGAGCTGAACACCATGAAGCTGGATAATGATGAAGAATACAGCCGCATCATGAGCAGTGTCGATATGGAAGAGATCAAAACAAGAGCGATCGAAGATCTGGGCATGCAGTATGCAGAGAAGGGACAGGTTGTAGAAGTTCCCGGTGTTGCGGATGATTACGTACGCCAGTACAAGGCGATGCCATAAACAGTGGAGAGGTGCGGAAGTTGGAACAGAGATCTTATCAGAACAGAAATGTACGCAGAAACAGAAGAAGAAAAGCAAATGCCAATCGGTTTCATATAAGGATGCAGAAAAAGCTGGTAGTATTATTCCTGATAATATTACTGGCTTTCATAGGTTTAAGTGTAAAACTGATTTATATTAATAAGGTGGATGGGGAAAGATATAAGAAGCAGATATTATCCCAGCAGGAATATGATTCCAAAACACTTCCTTACAAACGCGGAGAGATCGTGGATGTAAACGGGACAAAGCTGGCATACAGTGAAAAGGTCTATAATCTGATCATTGATGCCAAGGCGATCAACAACAGTAAGAAGGAAGATGCATTAAGTGCAACCTTACAGGCGCTGGATCAGTATTTTGATCTGGATATCAATGCGATCAGCAATTATATTTCCCAGAATGCAAACAGCCAGTATTATGTTGCTGCAAAGCAGCTGGAATATGAGACGGTGGCACCGTTTCAGGAAGCAAAGCAGGAAAACAGCTCCATTGTCGGTGTCTGGTTTGAGGAAGAGTACAAACGAAAATATCCGTATAATACGCTGGCATCTTCCGTGATCGGCTTTACGGGCTCGGATAATAACGGAACATACGGACTGGAAGAATATTACAATACAACACTGAATGGAACAAATGGCAGAGAGTATGGTTATCTGACGGAAGATTCCACGCTGGAGCGTACAACGATCGCTGCACAGGATGGCTGCACACTGGTTACTTCTTTGGATACAAATATTCAGAATATTGTTGAAAAATACATGAAGCAGTTCAATGAAGAACATAAAGGAGAGTACAGACCGGATGATGACGGAAGCTCTAATATGGGAGTTATTGTGATGAACCCGCAGACCGGAGAAATCCTGGCAATGTCTGACTATCCGAATTTTGACCTAAACAATCCGAAAGATCTGACGCCTTTTTATTCAGAAGAAGAGATCGCACAGATGGATGATGAAGCCATGTATGATGCGCTGAACAGAATCTGGAGAAATTACTGTATTTCCGACACGTATGAGCCGGGATCTGTTGCAAAGGCAATGACGATCGCAGCGGGACTTGATTCCGGAAAGCTGACCGGGAACGAAACGTACGTATGTAACGGTGTGCTGGAGGTCAGCGGTCACCCGATCAAATGTCATAAACACATCGGACATGGTGTTGTCACTGTTTCTCAGGCACTCGAGCAGTCCTGTAACGTAGCCCTGATGCATATTGGTGAGCAGATGGGCAAGGAAACATTGATGAAATATTTGTATAATTTTAACATCGGACTGAAAACCAACATTGATCTGTCCGGTGAGGCGAGAACCAATACACTTGTTTACAATGTAGATGACATGGTTGCTTCCGATCTTGCGATTTCTACCTTCGGACAGGGCTATAATGTGACAATGATCCAGATGGCAACAGCTTTCTCTTCTATTATCAATGGTGGTAAGTATTATCAGCCGCATGTTGTAACAGAAATCAAGAGTGCGGATGGCACAACGGTAGAAAAGGTAGAGCCGCGTATGCTCAAGCAGGTGATTTCTTCCACAACATCCGATACAATGAAAACGTATCTGGCAAATGTGTGCTCAGTCGGAACGGGTTCAGCAGCTGTACCGGCAGGTTATCTGATCGGCGGTAAAACGGGAACTGCCGAAAAACAGCCGCGTGGTAACGGAAACTATGTTGTTTCCTTCATGGGCTTTGCACCGGTGGACGATCCGCAGGTTGTTGTATATGTTGTCATTGATGAACCGAATGTGGAATCACAGCCTCATTCGTCTTTTGCACAGGAGGTTGCCAAAAATATCTTTACAGAGATCTTACCGTATCTGAATGTATTCCGGACAGAAGAACTTTCAGAGGAAGACATAGAGCAGCTTCAGAAACTGCACATTTTACCGGGAACTGACACAGAAGAAAGCTCCGATGGTGAAAATAGCGGGAATGATGAAAATACAGATGGAAATAATGATGGAGAGAGCGTGGAAGGTGGAGATCCTGAGGTGACCTATCAGGTAGACCCGCAGACAGGAAATGTCATTGATCCGAATTCCGGACAACAGCTTGATCCAAATACGTTTGAACCGGTGGATCCGAAGAGTTCCGATCTGGATGGACTGACCGGTGTGGAAAACAAACCGCAGGATGAAACCGGAGAAGGTACAACAGAAATCAGTGCAGGCGCAGGATTTTAAGCCGTTATGCATATCTGACGGATGCGGCTAATAAGCTATGGTAAGAGACAGCTTTGGAGCCTGTATGCGCGGATATAAAACTTTTCACAGAAAAAAGGTACTCATTTTATTTTTGGGAGTATGCTTCTGTATGTTGCTTCTGGCGGGCAGGCTGACTTATCTGATGGTGTTTCAGTCAGCTTACTATACACAGAAGGCACTAATGCTGCATGAAAGAGAGCGCAGTATCAAAGCAGCAAGAGGTGAGATCTGGGACAGGAACGGAACAGTGCTTGCAGCGAACAAAACAGTCTGTACAATATCGGTGATCCATTCACAGATCAAAGATCCGGAAGCAGTGATCGAGCTGCTTTGCAGGGAGCTTTCCATGGACGAAGAAACAGTCCGGAAAAGAGTGGAGAAGGTTTCCTCTATCGAACGGATCAAAAGTAATGTGGAGAAAGAAACCGGTGACCGGATCCGGAAAGCGGATCTTGGCGGCATAAAGGTGGATGAAGATTATAAACGGTATTATCCGTACGATACACTGGCAAGTAAGGTGCTGGGCTTTACCGGAGCTGATAATCAGGGAATCATAGGGCTGGAAGTGAAATATGAAGATGCACTGCGCGGGCAGGATGGTACCATTTATACGATCACAGATGCCAGAGGCGTTGAAATAGATGCACAGGGAGAAAGCAGAAAAGAACCTGTCAAAGGGCATACTCTGCAGCTGACACTGGATCGGAATATTCAGGCATACGCGACAATGCTTGCAACGCAGGCAATGCTTGCCAAGGAAGCGGAGGGGGTTTCTATTCTCTGTATGAATCCGCAAAACGGTGAAATCTATGCATGCGTGAATGTACCGGAATTTAATCTGAATGCGCCGTATGATCTGACGGATGAATATATCAGTCTGCAGGGAGAAAAACTGACGGATAATCTTCAGGATGAGAGAAACCGGATGTGGCGTAACAACTGTATCAATGACACCTATGAACCGGGATCGACCTTCAAGGTCATTACTGCGGCGGCGGGACTGGAGGAAGGCGTGGTCACACCGGCAGATACGTTTCACTGTCCCGGTTTTTGTGTTGTAGAGGATCGCAGGATCCGTTGCCATAAGGTAACAGGACATGGAAGTGAAAATTTTGTGCAGGCGACCATGAATTCATGTAATCCTGTTTTTGTGGCAGTAGGTCTGCGGCTTGGACCGGAGAAATATTATGATTATTTTGAACAATTCGGACTGCTGCGAAAGACAGGCGTTGATCTGCCCGGTGAGGCAGGAACGATCATGCATAAAAAAGAAGATATCGGTCTGGTGGAACTGGCAACCATGTCCTTTGGGCAGTCCTTTCAGGTTACACCGATGCAACTCCTGACAACTTTTTCTTCCATAATCAATGGCGGAAACAGGATCACACCGCATTTTGGAAAAACGATCATTGATGAAAACGGAAAGCAGGAAGAACTGCAATATCCCGTGCAAAAGGGGATCATTTCGGCAGAGACCTCGCAGACAATGCGGAAAATACTGGAAAAGGTCGTATCGGAAGGAGGAGGCAGAAACGGACAGGTGGAAGGCTATGAGATTGGCGGCAAGACCGCAACAAGCCAGACGCTGCCACGTGGAAGCGGTCGCTATATTTCTTCTTTTGTCGGTTTTGCACCGGCATCTGATCCGCAGATCATAACTCTGGTTGTCATACAGGCCCCGAAGGGTGTATACTATGGCGGAACCATTGCAGCACCAGTCTGCAGAAAGCTTTATGAAAATATACTGCCTTACCTGCATATAGAGAAAGGCAGGGAAAATACAGAAAGGGAATCATCATGAACTATACTATTGTAATACCGGCTATTATCGCATTTTGCATCAGTGCTTTACTGGGACCAGTTGTGATCCCGTTTTTGAGAAAACTGAAGGTGGGGCAGACTGTCCGGGATGAAGGTCCGAAAACACATCTGCAGAAAAACGGAACACCGACAATGGGCGGTATTATCATACTGATCTCTATCACGGTAACCTCCATGTTTTATGTGAAAAGCAATCCGCAGATCGTTCCGATCCTGTTTCTGACACTTGGGTTCGGACTGATCGGTTTAACGGATGATTATATTAAAGTTGTGCTGAAGCGTTCCATGGGACTTCGTGCATGGCAGAAAATGGCACTGCAGATCGTTGTAACAGCAATCTTTGCATACTATATCACAACAAAATCTTCCATCAGCCTTGCAATGCGTATTCCGTTTGCGCCGGGAAAATATCTTGATTTTGGAACGGTAGGAAATGTGATCCTGCTGTTTATCGTTGTGATCGGAACCGTCAATGGTACGAATTTTACAGATGGACTGGACGGTCTGGCAACAAGTGTGACAAGTCTGGTTGCCACTTTCTTTACCGTAGTAGCACTCGGACTGGGCAGTGGAATTGACCCGATCACCTGTGCAACGCTTGGTGCGCTTTTGGGATTTTTGTTGTTTAACGGTTATCCGGCAAGTGTGTTTATGGGAGATACAGGCTCTCTGGCACTCGGCGGATTTGTAGCAGCCTGCGCTTATATGATGCAGATGCCTTTGTTTATTCTGATCGTAGGTTTTATTTATCTGGCAGAAGTGGTATCTGTCATGCTGCAGGTATCTTACTTTAAACTGACACATGGAAAACGTATTTTTAAAATGGCACCGATCCACCATCATTTTGAAATGTGCGGATGGAGAGAGACAAAGGTTGTAGCGGTATTTTCCATCATTACTGCTATCCTGTGTCTGGTTGGTTTACTGGCAATGTGACAGCATGTAGGGAAAGGAATGTGACAACATGGAAAAAGAAAAAGTACTTGTAGTAGGTACCGGGAAGAGCGGAATTGCCGCAACGCAGCTTCTGTTAAGGACAGGAAAACTGCCGGTACTGTTTGACAGCAATGCGGAACTTGACAAGGATGAGATACTTGGAAAGCTTTCTCTCTCCGGGGATGAAAAAAAACAGGTCGAGATCGTACTCGGTGATCTGACAGAGGAAGAAAAGAAGGCACTTTCCGGTGTTGTATTAAGCCCGGGTGTTCCGACAGATACAGAATTTGTAAATGATTTAAGAAACAGAGGACTTTTGATTTCAGGAGAGATCGAGCTCGCTTTTGAGCAGGAAAAGGGCGCAGTGCTTGCCATTACAGGAACGAACGGTAAGACAACGACAACGACACTGCTTGGGGAGATCATGAAAGCGACCGGAAAGAAAACATTTGTGGTCGGCAATATTGGAAATCCCTATACACTCGAAGCAGAAAAGACAGATGCAGATTCTGTTACGGTTGCGGAGATCTCTTCCTTCCAGCTGGAAACGATACATACCTTCCGTCCGCGTGTCAGTGCGATCTTAAATATCACACCGGATCATCTGAACAGACATCATACGATGGAAAACTATGTGAAGGCAAAGCAGGATATTACAAAGAATCAGACAAAGGAAGACTATTGCGTGTTAAATGCAGAGGATCCTTATACAGACGCTTTTCTGGAGCAATGTCCGGCGACGGTTATTCTGTTCTCTTCCCAAAGAGAGCTGGCAGACGGCTATTTCTATGCGGATGAATGTATCTACAAGGCAGTGCAGGGCAAGAAGCAGAAGCTGATGAACATTCATGAAATGCGTCTCCTTGGCATGCACAACGTGGAAAATGTGATGGCTGCCATTGCAATGGCAGATGCATATGGCGCAGATATGGAAGTGATCCTTAATGTTGTCAGAGATTTCAAGGCAGTTGAGCATCGTATTGAATATGTCAAAACAGTACGTGGTGTCGATTATTACAATGATTCAAAGGGTACCAATCCGGATGCGGCGATCAAGGGCATCGGTGCGATGGTAAAACCAACCTATCTGATCGGCGGCGGCTATGATAAGCAGAGCGAGTATGATGAATGGATCGAAAGCTTTGGCGGAAAAGTCAGAAAGCTTGTTTTATTGGGACAGACAAGAGAAAAGATAGCGGACTGTGCAAAAAAGCATGGTTTTACGGATTATATTTTTGTGGATGATCTGCAGCAGGCAGTTGACTACTGCGCAGAGCATGCAAAAGAAGGAGAAGCGGTGCTGCTGTCTCCGGCGTGTGCGAGTTGGGGGATGTTCCCGAATTACGAAGTGCGCGGAAAAATGTTTAAGGATATGGTAAATGCCCTTTAGGGCGCCTGATCCGGGAGGGAGTCGTTTTTGCAGAAAAGACGCAGACGGAGAGAAAAAAGAGAATATTTTTATGATTATACGCTTTTGTTTGTTGTAATGTTTCTTGTTTTTTTTGGACTGATCATGTTATATTCCACCAGCTCCTATGAAGCAACACTGGATTTTGGCAATGGTGCGTATTATTTGAAAAAACAGGCAATGGCAACTGTGCTGGGACTTGTCATGATGCTGTTTATCAGTGTTGTTGACTATCACGTGTGGCGGCGTTTTGCACTGCCTGCCTATCTGATATCACTTGTGCTGGTCGTGCTGGTTAAGACACCGCTCGGATATGAAGCAAACGGTGCAAGACGATGGATCAAGATCGCGGGTGTTTCCCTGCAGCCGGCAGAGGTTGTAAAGATCACACTGATCCTGCTGCTTGCCAGTGTGATCTGTATTATGGGAAAACAGGTCAGAACCTGGAGGGGCATAATCATTGTGATGGGAGCAGCGCTGATCCCTGCGGTGATGATCCTTTTCATTACGAAAAACATGAGCTCCGCCATTATCATTGCAGGTATTGCAGCTGTCATGCTTTTTGTGGCGGATCCGCATTACACGAGATATATTGTGATAGCCGTGTCTGCCGTATGTCTTGCTGCACTGGTGGTAGTGGTGATCTATAATGCTGCAAAGGGCGGTGCTTCACCGACCGGCGGCTTCCGTGGAACGCGAATTCTTGCATGGCTGAATCCGGAGGCCTATTCAGATAATACCGGATTCCAGACACTGCAGGCATTATATGCGATCGGTTCCGGTGGATTGTGGGGCAAAGGGCTCGGACAGAGTATGCAGAAGCTTGGCTTTCTGCCTGAGGCGCAGAATGATATGGTATTTTCCATTATCTGTGAAGAGCTTGGACTGTTTGGCGCATTTTGCGTGATCCTGCTCTTTGTCATGCTGTTATGGCGTATGATGGTGATCGCCAATAATGCACCGGATCTGTTTGGTGCGCTTCTGGTTGTCGGTGTTATGGGACATTTTGCAATCCAGGTAGTACTGAATATCGCCGTTGTGACTAACTCGATCCCTAATACCGGTATTACGCTTCCTTTTATCAGTTACGGAGGCACTTCGATCCTGTTTCTGATGAGTGAGGTCGGGCTTGTGCTGAATGTTTCGAAAAGTATCCGTTTGAGAGATGTAGGCTGACAGGCACGATTGTGGCAGATCGGCATATGCTGTATATAAGTATGCAGATAGAAAGCGGGTGCCACATGGACTGCATTCACATACATGGTGGTAAGCCACTGGAGGGAGAAGCAGCAGTACAGGGCTCTAAAAACGGAGCACTTGTACTTGTGACAGCGACAGTACTGATAAAAGGGCAGACGGTTCTTTATAATTGTCCGCAGATAACGGATATGGATGAAATGCTTGGATTGTTGAAAACGCTGGGATGTCGGGTAAAAAGAGAGGGGGCTGCTGTGATCATAGACGCCTCTTCATTACATACATCAGATTGTCCGGCAAAGCAGGTAAGAGCCATGCGTTCTTCTGTCATGCTGCTGGGACCTCTGCTCGGCAGATGCGGCAGTGTCAGTATGGAGCGGCCGGGCGGCTGTATGATCGGCAAGCGTCCGGTTGATATCCATGAAACAGCGCTTACCTGTATGGGTGTCCGTTTCCGCAAGGATGAAAAGCAGATTCTGGCAGAAACGGAAGGACTGAAAGGGGCAGAGATCTGCCTGCCGTTTCCGAGTGTGGGCGCAACGGAAAATGTGCTCATGGCGGCGGTGTTAGCCGAGGGTACAACAGTTCTGTACAATGCGGCGCAGGAGCCGGAGATCACGCAGCTCTGCCATTTCCTGAATGAGGCAGGCGCAAAGATCACGGGAGTTGGCACAAACTGCCTGACGATCAGCGGTGTCGGGAAACTCCAACCGGTCACCTTTACAGTAATGCCGGATCGTATTGTGGCAGGAACCTATCTGCTGGCTGGTGCGGCGACGAGAGGTATCGTGACAGTCAAAAATGCACCGGTCAGACAGCTTACCAGTCTTTTGGATGTACTGCGGAAGATGGGGGCTGTGGTAAGATATGAGGAAAATGCGGTCGTACTGGATGCAGCGCGTGCGGGAAAGCCGGTTCCGTATCTGCGCACGGCGGTGTATCCTGGATTCCCGACAGATCTGCAGTCGATGCTGGCGGCAGTGCTGACGCGAGCAGAAGGCAGCAGTGCAATTGAGGAAACGATTTTTGAAGACCGCTTTAAGATCGTAAGGGAACTGCAGAAAATGGGGGCGGATCTGAAAGTGGAAAATAACAGAAAGCTCAGGATCTATGGAGTGACGAAGCTGTATCCTGCCAGACTGACAGCGTGTGAGCTGCGGGGCGGCGCAGCACTTGTTGTTGCTGCACTGATGGCAGAAGGAGAAAGTAAGATCACAGGCTGTGACTATATCAGGCGCGGCTATGAAGATATTTGCAGAGATTTACGTCTGCTGGGTGCAGATGTGGAGGAAAAAAGGGAATGAAAGAACACGGTTTCAGCAGAAAACGTTTTTTGCTGATTTTGGTAATCATATTGATTTTGCTGGCTGCAGGCGCATATGGTGTGATCACAACACAGTTTGTTGTAACTGATGTGACAGTAGACGGAAATGAACATTATACAGATGAACAGATCAGGGAAATGGTTCTGCCGGGCGGTATTCGCAATAATTCGCTTTATCTATCCCTGCTGTATCGGAAAAAAGAAATCAAGGATATTCCGTTCATTGAATCCATGGATGTCTCCATTGTGAACCGGAACACGATCCATGTTGATGTCTATGAGAAGACGCTGGCAGGCTGTGTCAATTATCTGGGGAGCTATCTGTATTTTGATAAGGATGGCATAGTTGTGGAAAGTGATGCAAAGCTGACAGAGGGAGTACCTGAGATAAAAGGGCTGCACTTTGATCATATCGTCATGCATGAACAGTTACCTGTGGAAAACCCGGAGATATTCAAGGAAATCCTGAAGGTAACGCAGCTGTTTGGGAAATATGAGATATCAGCCGATAAGATATACTTCAGCCCGGCCGGGGAAGTGACGGCTTATTTTGATAAAGCCAGAGTCAGTCTGGGGACGGATCAGAATATTGATGAAAAGGTAATGCAGCTTGCAAGTATTCTGCCGGAGCTTGCCGGAAAAAGCGGTGTGCTTCACATGGAAAATTATGATGCGTCCACAACAAAGATTACTTTTCAACCCGAATAAAAGGCAAAAAATGGCGGTATGATTGCAAAAAAATAATTGAAAAACTGGTTGATAAATTCCCTAAAAAATTATATGATAGAGTATATGGAATTGAAAGGGATTGTGAAGGAGGAACTGTCTTGCTAGAAATTAAGTCGAATGAAACAGATCTTGCCGCACGTATTATTGTAGTAGGTGTTGGCGGAGCTGGTAATAACGCTGTAAATAGAATGGTAGATGAACAGATCAAGGGAGTGGAGTTTATCGGAGTCAATACCGATAAGCAGGCACTTCAGTTATGTAAGGCACCGAAGCAGTTACAGATCGGTGAAAAGCTTACAAAGGGACTCGGTGCAGGTGCGAAGCCGGAAATCGGTGAGAAAGCAGCTGAGGAGAGCATTGAGGAGATCACTTCCGCATTGAAGGGATCGGATATGGTATTTGTTACCTGCGGTATGGGTGGCGGAACCGGTACAGGTGCAGCTCCGGTAGTAGCAAAGGTAGCAAAGGAAATGGGAGTTTTAACGGTTGGTGTTGTAACAAAGCCTTTCCGTTTTGAAGCAAAGACACGTATGAACAATGCGCTGAGCGGTCTGGAACGTCTTAAAGAAAATGTGGACACGCTGATCGTGATCCCGAATGATAAATTATTAGAGATCGTTGACCGCAGGACAACTCTCCCGGATGCATTGAAGAAAGCAGACGAAGTGTTGCAGCAGTCCGTACAGGGTGTGACAGATCTGATCAATACACCATCCGATATCAATCTTGATTTCGCTGATGTGCAGACAGTTATGAGAGATAAGGGAATTGCCCATGTAGGTATCGGTACAGGTACAGGTGATGATAAGGCAATGGATGCTGTAAAGGCAGCAGTTGCATCCCCGTTATTAGAGACAACGATTTCCGGTGCGACAGATATTATTTTAAATATTACAGGAGATATCTCCCTGATCGAAGCACAGGAAGCAGCAGATTATGTACAGGATCTTGTCGGAGAAGATGTCAATATCATCTTTGGTGCAAAATATGATCCTGAAATGAACGACCTGTGTATGATCACAGTTATTGCAACAGGCATTGATGAAAAGAATGCAGCACTTGGCAGGAAGAGTGCAGAGCGTGTACATAATGCCGCACAGACAGTCAGACCAATTTCTACACCGAAGTTTGACAACAGTGCAATGGTTGGAACAGGTGCGATCCCGTCTTCTGCAATTAAATCCCCGCTTGCCGGTATTCAGAGACCGGAGCCGGTAAAGAGCCATGTAGAAGCAACATCCTTAAAGATTCCGGATTTCTTACAGCGAAATAAATAGACTGTTCTTGTCGATGAATTTTTAATAAATGCGACGTGATTTTGACAAAAAAATCACGCCGTTTTTTTTATACTGTTTTTCGGGAGGTGAAAACATTGGAAATTTATCTGGACCTCGTGTTTTTAGAAAATTTTCTGATGGATTTCATTCTGCTGCTCATGGTCGGAAAAATAATACATAAAACGATCTGCCCGCCGCGCCTGTTGGCAGCTGCTTTTCTGGGAGGAATCTCGGCAGCGGTTTTGTGCCTGCTGCATCCGCAGTTCGTTCTGTTGCAGGTGTGCAACCTGATCGCAGGATTGTGTATGCTGCTTCTGAGCTATCCGTTAAAGCGTCTGGAATATCTGCCTGCACTTTTGTTTTTGTATGGAAGCGCATTTGTACTGGAAGGAATGCTTCGATTTCTGGGACGGTTTATAGGACGCAGAGGGCAGCACAGGCTGTATTTCCTTCTGGGAACAGGACTTTTTGGCTGGTTGTTTTTTCGCTCTTTATGGAAGCAGATCCAAAGGCAGAAGCAGAAAGAAGAGCTGCTTTTGCCGGTCACGATCCTTTGGGAAGGAAAGCAGATCGACTGCACCGGACTGCTGGATACAGGCAATGCACTCAGGGAGCCAACGACCGGAAAACCGGTCATGATCGTGGAGCAGACGCTTTTTACAGAACATGAAATATCACTTCCAAATGACAGATGCTTTTTGATCCCATTCCGGTCGATCGGAAGATCCAATGGAATGCTCCGTGGCATATTGGCAGAGGAATGCTGGATCGGGCAGGCAGAACAGAAAAAAAGATACAGAAAGGTCATGCTTGGCATATATCACGGGAAATTAAGTCATAAGGCGGAATATCAGGTGATTTTGCATCCGGCATTTTGGGAATAAAGGCATGAGACAGGAGGAAAACATGATTTTAAAAGTGGTAGTACCGGGATTACAGTTCAGACTTTTGCAGAGAGAAAGCAGCTTCTGGTTCTCCAGACAGGGGGAGGTGCACTATATTGGAGGGACGGATGTGCTGCCACCGCCGCTTTCTCAGGAAGAAGAAAATGAAAGGATCAGCCAGCTTGCAACAGATATGGAAAAGGATGCAAAACAGGTATTGATCGAGCATAATCTCAGACTGGTCGTATACATTGCAAAGAAATTTGATAATACGGGAATCGGTGTTGAGGATCTGATCTCCATCGGAACGATCGGTCTCATCAAAGCGATCAATACTTATAATCCTGAAAAAAATATCAAGCTGGCGACCTATGCCAGCAGATGCATTGAAAATGAAATCCTGATGTATTTAAGGCGGAATAATAAGGTCAGGATGGAAGTCAGCATTGATGAGCCTCTGAATGTGGACTGGGATGGCAATGAGCTGCTTCTTTCGGATATTCTGGGAACGGATGAGGATATTATTTATAAGGATATGGAAAATGAAGCCGAACAGAAAATGCTGAAAAAGGCACTTTCCAAGCTTTCTGACCGGGAAAAGCTGATCATCAGTCTCAGGTTCGGTCTGAACAACCGCGAGGAAGAAGCAATGACGCAAAAGGAGGTGGCAGATCTTCTGGGCATTTCACAGTCTTACATATCAAGACTGGAGAAAAAGATCATGAAGCGGCTGAAAAAGGAGATGGTGTAGATTTGAAGATTTCTGCTGCATATGATACACTTATTTTGTAAATAAAAATAGGCTATTCGGCTTTGTTCTAATAATATAGTGTCTTACCTGCTGCTTTTATCCTTTATCTGCATAACGGATTTTGCAGGAACTGGAATTGAATAAGCCAGAGTAAGATGCAGATTTTGCGGATAAGAAGTTAAATAGTGACATAAAGGAATGATACGAATGAATATGGAGCTTGTTTATAAACAACTGGATGAACTGCTTCAAATGGGCAGAATAGAGGAAACGGAGGATTTTCTGATCGCTGCCATGGGGCGGGCACAGCAGGAGGGCGATTATAACAGTCTGATCGCTCTGCTAAACGAAATGACCGGCTATCAGAAAGAAACGGGAAAGCCGGATAAGGCAGTAGCCTACGGCGCACAGGCGATCGAGCTGATGAAACAGCTTGGCATGACCAAGACGGCTGTTTTCGGTACAACACTTTTGAATGTGGCAAATGCCTGCCGGGAAGCAGGCAAGTTACCTGAAGCTTACCAATTATATATGGAAGCATTTCCGGTATTTGAAAAACATTTTGCACCGGATGATACCTACTATGCAAGTCTGTATAAAAATCTGGGACTCTTATTTCAGGAGACGCAGGAGTATGAGCGGGCAGTGGAATGTCTGGAAAAGGCACTTGCGGTTATTCAGGGAAAGCCGGAATATCAGAAACAGACCATGGTGATACGCCGGCAGATCGACAGGCTGCTTGCAGTAATCCGGAAACAACAGCAGGAGCAGTTTGACAGACAGGAAGCGTCTGCAGAAAAGAAAGAATTAATAGAAGCTCTCATACATATGGAATGCGAAGCATTCCGCCAGATCCGGGAAAATCGCTACGCAGACTGGGATGTAGAGAGCCTCAAAGAATATATTTATGAATTTAAGATGACCCGGGAGCAGGGTGTGAATCCACTTGCACTGGAATGGGCTGAAAAAAACGAATAAGCTGAATTTGGATATGTATTCGTATTCTTTTTATTCGTATACATATTCCCTGATACCATCCATCCAGATCGCATAGCCTTCACCGGTCGGATGCACACCATCTGCTGTATAGGTGAAATTGTTATCGTCTGTTACTATCAAAGAATACAGATCAATATAAGGCAGAGCAAGACCATTACAAAGCTGTCTGAGCTCTGCATTAAAAGCTGACACATCGCTGTTGTCAATACCGGTAGAGGTATTGACCGGAAGAACACTCTGGACGTAGATCTTACAGTCCGGCAGTTCTTCCGAAAGCTGTGTCAGTATTTTTTTGTAATTCTGCATGCTTGTATCCAGAGGAAGCTTGTGCATGATATCATTAATGCCGATCATCAAAAAAATCTTTTGCGGATGTTGGTTTTCGACTGTATCCAGACGGTTTAAGACACCTTCCGTCACATCAGAATCAATACCGCGGTTTGTTACTGTAAGGTCAGAAAAATATTCCTGCCATTCGAATCTGGCTGTGATGGAATCGCCTAAAAAAACAATATCTGTATTTCGCTCCGGCATCAGCTCAAACTGCGTCTTTCTTTGTATGTAAGAGGCATTGTCCGTATACTGAAAGGTATGATCACTCATAGCATCCTGCAGCATGGAGAAATAGTTACCGCGCTTTAGCAAAACAAGTACCACGGCAAGCAAAAAAAGTATGCACGCGAGCAGAAGGTAACTGATCCCGCGATAGCGGTGAACTGCTTTTTCCGTGTTCCTATTATGAGTGACCGATCCATTCCGGGAATTTGCGTCCGGCTTTGTAAATATGCTCATGTTTTATGATCTGCTCCCTTTTCTTAAAGCTTAATGCCGTTTAAATCAATATCATCGTCATCTTCCACAGGAATGATAAGGCATTTCTGTCCATCGATCATCTGCTCTGTAACAAGACTGGCACGCTCCGGTTTCATACGCAGGAATACATCACACATCGCGGATTGCCCATTTATATCACTATTTCCGGTAAGCTCTGTTTCGGAAGCTGCATCATCTGTTATATCTCCCATATTTCCGCTGACAGTATCTGATACGTCATCCATATAGTTGCCTTCTGCTAACTGTTCCGGATCGATCTGTGCCTTGGAGAGTGCTTCTTTTAGAGTGGCAACTTCTGTGATCAGAGCCTTTTGTACCTTGCGCTGCTCATTTTTTGCAACTGCTTTGTTATCGAGCAGTGCATCGGCAGTAGGCAGGGCATCTGTAAATTCTGCGGCAAATGCTTTTTCAATCTTTGGTGCGAGTGATTCGGAAATGTCGCTGTCTGTAATGACATCATGGAATACATCCTGATTCAGCTCGATCGGAGTATCCTCGTTGCCTGCTTCTTCCTGTCTGTCAAGCATGGTGCAGAGACTATCCTGCAGCTTTAAGAAAACTTCTTCCGTTGCTTCGTCATCGCCGACTGCCTGCTTTACGATATTTTCAAAAGCCTTTTTCTGCTGCATACTTGTACGCTTTGCAGGGCAGCCGAGCCCATTTTCCATAAAAGCCTCATGCGGCTCCTTTGTATTCTTTGTAAAGTAAAGAAGAGAGTGGATATCACTGCTTCTGTCGGTAAAAGCCGGGAATAAAAAGCCGTTTTCCGGCGGTGCTACGATCCAGTCACGCAGACGGACACCAATCTTATTTTCTTCTTCCAGATAGCCAAGTCCCGGTTTGGAGAGGGTAACAGGACAGAGTGAGCAGAGAATATATTCATATACTTCCTCGGATTCATCCAGCTTTAAGTTATCCTCTGTCTTTGTGATGACATCATAAGCATCATGGAAGAGCAGGATCAGGTAATTGCCTGTATAGTCATAGCTGTCGATCACCAGATCGTAGAATCGTTCCAGCAGTCCTTCATCCTTTAAGGCACTAGCCTTCAGTCCCATGAAAAACTGCTGTTTGCTCATGGCACCGGATTCTTCTTCCATTGGGAAGGACAGCTCTAAAAGCTGGTTTCCGATCGTTCCCGATAAAGTTTTTTTGGCAATCTCCAGATATTTATAATATTCCTCGTCCGGCAGATTCAGAAAAACATTGCTAAAGCTTGTCACTTTTTCCTTTGTCGCATTCACATAGCATCCGGTCATGCGGGTGAAAGTACATTCATTTTTCTTAAAGCGTTTCTTTATTTCCAGTAAATCTTTGCGTTGCATTATTTCGTTCCTTTCCATTTCTTATAGACTACAAAACAGTATAGCATAGAAGAAAAGAAATTGTTACAGAAAAATGGGTAGTGCAATAAGTTTCATGGATGGATATAAGAGGGCAAAATATTAAAAACTACAACGTATATACTACAAAATTTAACCTGTATGTGGTAGACTTAACACAAATAAATCGGCATCAGCGTAGAAGACTATCAGAAACTGAAATAACACAGACAGGAAAACATATGGAAAAGAATTATAAATTAATCATCGGATATGATGGAACAAGATATTTTGGCTGGGAGCACCAGCCCGGAAAGGATACGATCCAGGGAAAGCTGGAAGATGTTTTAAATCATCTGACAGAGAAACCGGTTCTGATCATAGGAGCAGGCAGAACGGATGCGGGCGTGCATGCCCGGGCAATGGCAGCTAATGTCGTGCTCTCTGTTGATATGACGGCGGAGCAGCTGCGGGACTACATGAACAGATATCTGCCGGATGATATTATCGTGCAGGAAGTGCGGGAAGCCTCCATGCGGTTTCATGCCAGATACAATGCAATCGGAAAGACATACTGTTATACAGTATTTGATGGCAAAACAAAGCCGTTATTTGACCGGAAATATGTATGGCAGTTAGAGAAGCCGGTCAATATAGAACGGATGCAGAAGGCGGCAGAATATCTGACAGGAGAGCATGATTTTATGAGTTTCTGTAAAAATCCGCAGAAGAAAAAATCGACAGTCCGCACAGTGGATCAGATTGAAATCCGCAGGAGGGGAGATTATGTGACGCTGACTTTCCATGGAAATGGATTTTTACGTAATATGGTGCGGATTCTGACAGGAACGCTTGTAGCGGTCGGACAGGGAGAAATGACGGCGGAGCAGGTGAAAGCTGCGCTGGAAGCCAAAGACCGTCTGACAGCCGGGCAGACAGCACCAGCAAAGGGACTTTGTCTTTTGGAAGTAGACTATATGTAATACCGGAGCCATTGCCATAAAACACAACAGGACAGCTATCTGGCAGATCTGAATGAACAGGCACAAGAACATCTTGAATTGATCGAAGCTCAGATGCGAAGTGTATTTGAAGCATTGGTCAATGATTTGATTCACCGAGATTACCTGATTAATGGAAGCGAAGTTCATATGGATATGTTTGATGATCGCCTTGTAATTTACTCTCCGGGTGGTATGCCTGACGGAATGCAGATTCAGGAACGTGATATTGATGATATTCCTTCCACCAGAAGAAATCCCATACTTGCAGATATTTTTGCTCGTCTTGGATATATGGAACGTCAAGGCAGTGGTTTAAGCAAGATATGTACTGCCTATGAAAATGCTGCAAATTATCAAGCTGGTATGGAAGCTACTTTCCGTTCTAATCGTGTAGAGTTTACAGTAAAGCTTCCTAATTTGAACTTTAAAGCATCAGGCGATGAGGCTTTAAATGAAACATTAAATGAGGCTTTAACAGAAAAACAAAAGTTACTGCTTGATATATTGCGAAACAATCCCACCATTACGCAAAAGGAAATCGTTGAAAGTGCCTCTCTATCCAGAAGTACTGTTCAGAGAACAGTTAAAGAACTGACTGAAATGGGACGACTGAAACGAGTTGGCTCGAAGAAAACAGGCAGTTGGATTGTAAAAGAATAAAAATATAGTATTTGAAATCTCCGTTGTTCTATTACAGAATTACGGAGATTTTTTCTTGGTTGGATTGAAATATTTTTTTTATAAACCATTCGAGAACTCGATTAAGCATTTGAAAAGACGAATGTATTATGATATGATTATATGAGAGATTTTGTGTCCATTTATATTCGTGGTGGAGGGATAGAATAATGGAAGATAAACGCATTCAGGTTAATTATAAAAAACTGTGGAAGATGCTTATAGATAAGGATATGAGCAAAGCAGAGTTGAGAGAGAAAACGAAAATAGCTCCAAGCACATTTCATAAGATGAGCAATAACGAGTATGTTTCCTTGGATGTATTAGTAAGGATATGTTCCGTTATGAAATGTGGACTGGATGATATAGTAGAGATGGAAAGATAGAGTTATCTGTCTATGAATTATTAGCTATGGAGGTGTTGGTATGGCGAGACCAGAAGATTCCAGAGTAAAGATACCCGCACTTGTTCATTTTACAAGGCTGGGATATCAATATATGTCCATTAAAGATATGGTGCGAGGCGTGGATTATGATTCGGACACCAATATTTTCTATGGATTATTTTTAGATGCGATAAACAAGATTAACAATACCGATTTGTCACTGGAAGAGGCAAAAAAGATAATTGAAGAGCTTAAAATCAAATTGTCAAATGATGATTTAGGTAAGGCATTTTTTGAAATTCTGCAAAAAGGATACAATGGAATAAAACTGATTGATTATTCTCCGACAAAAGACAAGAACAGTTATGTGGTTGTTACAGAATTGCCATATGAAAATGGTGATGATAATTTCCGACCGGATATTATTGTACTCATAAACGGTATGCCATTGTCTTTTGTAGAGGTAAAGAGGCAAAACAACAGAGAGGGTATTCTGGCAGAACGTGAAAGAATGACAAGAAGATTCTCTAATCCAATCTATAAAAAATTTGTTAATCTGACCCAGTACACGGTGTTTTCAAATAACAACGAATATGATGATACCGATATAGAACCGATACAGGGAGCCTTTTATGCTTCCAGCAATTATGGTCGAATGTTCTTTAGTAAATTCAGAGAGCAGCGTGCAGAAGGATTGGATAAAGGTATAAAAGAAATAGATGAGGATATAGAGAAGTTTATTCTGAAAGACAACAATCTGCTTGCAATAAAGGGTACACCGGAATATGCGTCATCAATTCGAAAAGACTCGCCAACAAATCGAATTGTGACCTCTCTTTATTCTCCGGACAGATTGCGTTTTATTTTACAGTATGGACTATGCTACAAGGAAACAGTAGATAAGAATGGAATTAAGCATATAGAAAAGCATATTATGCGTTATCCACAGATTTTTGCGACTTTAGCAATCAGAGACAGATTATCTGAAGGTGTGAAGAAGGGTGTAATCTGGCATACGCAGGGGAGTGGTAAGACTGCACTGGCATTTTCAAATGTTCATTTTCTGCGTGATTATTATCAAAATCAGGGGAAAATAGCAAAGTTTTATTTTATCGTGGACCGGTTAGACCTTGCAACTCAGGCAAAAGCAGAATTTGAGGCTCGTGGGCTGAAAGTTAATATGATAAGTTCCAAAGAGGATTTCAAAACAAACATTGCGGCTGTTGGGGAGACAGACAATACCGGTAAAACATCAATAACCGTTGTTAATATACAGAAATTCTCAGATGAATCAGTCACAAAGCAGTCTGATTATAATGTCAGTGTGCAGCGTGTCTACTTTTTGGATGAAGCACACAGAAGTTATAATCCAAAGGGCTCGTTTCTTGCTAACTTAATGGCATCAGACAGAGATGCGGTTATGATTGCTTTGACCGGTACACCTCTTATAGGAGATGGATATAATACAAAGGATGTGTTTGGTAATTATATTCACAAGTATTACTACAATCAGTCGATTGCCGATGGATACACATTAAAACTGATAAGAGAGGAAATCGAAACCAAATACAAAACAGAACTGGCATCTACACTGGAAATGCTGGAAGTTCAGCATGGTTCCATTGAGAAAAAAGAGTTGTATGCACATCCTAAATTTGTATCGGCTATGGTTGATTATATCGTACATGATTTTGAAAAGGGAAGAACAACTCTTGATGATTCTATTGGAGCTATGATTGTGTGCGATTCAGCACCACAGGCAAGAGCTGTATCTGAACAGTTAAGCAGAATAGCAAAATATTCACATGCCCTGGTACTTCACGATGAAGGAACCAAGCAGGACAGAAAAGATATACAGGAAGACTTCAAAAAAGGTAAGATTGATATTCTGGTTGTTTACAATATGCTGCTTACCGGATTTGATGCACCAAGATTGAAAAAACAGTACCTTGCAAGAATGATTAAGGCTCATAATCTGTTGCAGACACTTACCCGTGTTAACCGACCATATAAGGACTACCATTATGGTTATGTTGTGGATTTTGCCAACATCAAGGAAGAGTTTGATAAAACAAACAAAGCATATTTTGAAGAATTGCAGTCAGAGCTTGGAGATGAAGTGGCTAACTATAGTGAGATTTTTAAGAGCAGGGAAGAAATAGAACAGGACTTAAATACAATTAAGAACCAGCTGTTTCTGTATGATACTGAAAATATGGTGGAATTTATCAATCAGATTAATGATATTGATGATAAGAAAACACTGCTTGATTTAAAGAATGCGTTGACAAATTATAAAGCACTTCATAATCTTATCAGACTGTTCGGATATGATGATTTGTATATCCATTTTGATGTGGACAAGGCAATACAGATGCTGAATGAGGTTAATAACAGAATTAGCATTATTAATCTTAAAGAGAGCATGAGTTCTGCTGATGATATGTCCGGAATATTGAGTATGGCACTTGACCAGATAAGCTTTCAGTTCAGAAAGATTAAGGAAGAAGAACTGGTTATTGCAGATGCCTTTCGGACTTCACTTGAGAAAGCGAGACGGGAAATCGTTGACAGATGCTTGGATCCGAAAGACCCGGAATATGTAGCGTTGCTGGATGAACTAAAGAGAATATTCAAGAAAAAGAACATTGAAGAACTGACATCTGACGAGATGAAGGATTTGATGGGTGAATTGGATGATTTGCGAAAAAAGGCAGAAAAGAAGAATCACGAGGATCAGATGCTGGCGAAAAAGTACAATGGTGATGTGAAATATATGAGAACCCATAAGAGAATTATGGAGAGTCCGCCACCGATTGCCGATGCTGTCACGATACATAAGATTCTGATGGATGTAAAAAATCATGCGGATGATACGATTGCTCATAATGAGAGTATGCTCGATAACGAAGCGTACTTTATCAAAACATTGCAGCCTTTTATTATCAATGCGTGTAAAACACAGGAAACGAAAATAAATATTGCACAGGTAAAATTTATTGATACGTGCATTTCACAGGAATACTTTACAGAAAGGAATTGGGCATCATAATGACATCAGAAGTGATAATGGCGAAAACAAAAGCCATGATTGACGATTTGAAAACTGTTTGTGCCAATTATGGCTTGGGTAACGCCAGCAGTGAATACAAAATTATTACAGAGGTATTTTTATACAAGTTTTTAAACGATAAGTTTCTTCATGAAATCAGAAAAGTAGATGATAAATTACAGAATGTTGAAAATATCGAAGAAACACTTACAAATATGGATGATGATGAGTATGAGTTTCTTCTGGCAAGTCTGCCTCCGGCAACAGCACAGTTGAAAAAGGAACATTTTATTTCATTCTTATTCAATAACAAAAACAGAGAGAAGTTTAACGAGCTGTTTGACGAAACACTGGTAGATATTGCAAATTTCAATATAGATGTGTTTGCAGTTAAAACAGGAAGCGAGGACAAGATTCGTCTGTTTGATGCTTTGTCTGTATTTGTAACTGAGACAAATAAGAGAGCAGATTTTTGTAGAGCTATTATAGACAAGCTTGTGGCTTTTAGTTTTGAAGAAGCATTTTCACAAAAATATGATTTCTTTGCAGCGGTGTTTGAATACCTGATTAAAGACTACAATAAGGACTTTGGTAAATATGCAGAATATTACACGCCTCATTCCATTGCAAGCATTATTGCCAAAATTTTAGTGCTTGAAGGAGTCCAGAATGTGAATATATATGATCCGGCAGCAGGTTCAGGAACCCTCGTACTGGCACTGGCACATCAGATTGGTGAAGAAAACTGTACCATCTATACACAGGACATTTCTCAAAAATCAAATGAGTTTTTGAGACTTAACCTGATACTGAACAACTTAGTACATTCTTTGGGAAATGTTGTGCATGGAGATACACTGCTGGAGCCACAGCATTTAAACAAGCAAAAGAATGGTTTAATGAAATTTGACTATATTGTATCCAATCCACCATTTAATGTAGATTTTAGTGATAACCGTGATACATTAGCCGGAGAAAATTATAAGGAACGTTTTTGGGCAGGTGTTCCAAAGGTTCCCAATAAAGATAAAGACAAAATGGCCATTTATCAGATGTTTTTACAGCACATTATCTACTCGTTAAAAGAAGATGGTAAGGCTGCAGTAGTTGTTCCCACAGGTTTCCTGACTGCCGGAACAGGTATTCCGAAGAGTATTCGTGAGTACATCATCAAAGAGAGAATGCTACGAGGAGTTATCTCTATGCCGAGCAATATTTTCGCCACTACAGGAACGAATGTATCGATTCTGTTTTTGGACAGGGCAAATAAAGATGGAAAAGTGCTGTTAATGGATGCTTCCAAGCTTGGACATAAAGAAAAGGTGGATGGAAAGAATCAACGGACAGTTCTGGAACCCGAAGAAATACAGGATATTATCGGTACATTCATTAATGGTGAAGAAAAAGACGATTTCAGTGTTCTTGTTGATTATGAACAGATTGAACAGAAGAAACTTTCTTTTTCAGCAGGGCAGTATTTTGAAGTAAAGATAGAGTATGTTGAGCTTACGCCGGAAGAGTTTGATGCAAAAATGAATGACTACACGGTTGAATTGCAGAATCTGTTCGCAGAAGGAAACAAGCTTCAGCAGGAGATATTGGAACAGTTAAAGAAGGTGCGATATGAATAGAGTCGTTTTAGGTGACATCGCGGAAATAATTACTGGACCTTTTGGTAGTATGCTTCATAAATCGGATTATGTAGAAGAAGGATTTCCCTTAGTGATGCCCCAAGATATAGGTGACAGAATTATTAATTTTGATTCTATTGCCAAAATATCTGAAATTGATGCAATCAGATTGGAGAAGTACGAGGCTGTTGAAAATGATATTATTTATGCACGAAGGGGAGATGTAGAAAAACACGCATTTGTTGTCAGTGAATACGGAAAGATATTTTGTGGAACAGGATGCTTAAGAGTGCGAGTGAATCCTGAAAAGGCAAATCCGTTGTTTATTTCGTTTTATTTGAGTCGACCAGAATGCAGAGAATGGATATCAAAACATGCTGTGGGTTCTAATATGCCAAATATAAATACTGAAATATTATCAGATGTTCCTATTGAATTGCCAGATAAAGCACAGCAACAGAAAGTAGTGGATTTTTTGAGTGCTAGCGAAAGAAAGATTTTGCATAATAGGAAGATAAACGATAATTTACTGTATCAGTCATCAATGGTAGCTTGACCATTCATGAGCATTGGTAATAGCCAATCTCGCAATTCGATTAGTCTTGCAGTTTCATCATTGTCTTGGAGTATGCGATCTCGTATTTTTCGCAATAATTTCTCGTACTCTAAAACAATATGTTCATTTGGAATGACAATATTTAACATAGCCAAATTTGACTCGTTTAATGAAGCCCTTGTTGAAGCCATACAAGAGTTATGCAAATAATTATATATACCATCACTTTCCAAAAAAGAACGAACATATTCTCTGTGATACGAATTATGAACGGATATTTTTCCTAATGCCACATTGAAAGCCCCTTCAATTCCGTATCGAACAGCACCTGCATCACCGTATTTATCCATAAGAATGTCGTATCGGTCAACGACACTTAGATATTTTGTTAAAGGAATGTAGGTTTTGTGAGTATCGCTATCATAATCTCGATTTTGGATAAAGCGTATGTATCCGGCTTTGGGTTCATAAATAAACTCACTTTTGGGCGGCTGGCTGTTGCTTTCCCAACTTGCAATTTCCAAAAATGGTACTACTTGCCATCCAAACGGAATGTTACGCTTTAGTATTTCATTCCATACCATTTTTCCACCGGAACTTTGATAGGGTTCGTCATCAGCATTAGGAAAGTCAAATTGAGTAAACCAGTAGTCGTATAATAATTTAGCTTGTTGCTCTAAATTATCGTTTATCATCGGAAATTATATAAATAACAGAGAAAGTGAGGTCATTTACATGGAAAATAATCAGTTAGCAGTTAATGATAAATCCGATATTGAACCGGTAGTGGCTGAAATCAGGGAATTGATTGCTGCGTCTCGTCAGAAGGTCGTAAGGCAGGTTAATGACGAACTTTTAATCACATATTGGAAAATAGGAGAAATCATTGTAAAGTACGAACAAAATGAACAGATTAGAGCTGCCTATGGAGAAAAGACTTTGCTGCAACTGTCGAAATCTCTGACAAGAGAACTTGGAAAAGGTTTTTCAAGGTCAAATCTACAGAATATGAGGTCATTTTATTTGAAATATCCAATTTGCCAGTCAGTGACTGGCAAATTGACATGGACACATTATTGTGAACTTTTATCTATATCCGATGATGATAAAAGAAGTTTTTACGAAAAAGAATATATCAATTCAGGATGGTCAGTACGGGAACTAAAGAGACTGATTGACAGTTCTTTGTATGAAAGACTTTTACTCTCAAGAGTGTAGGACTTAGTATAACCTCTGTTTTGTATTTGGCTATGGCGAGAGAGCCGTATGTGACAACAGTAACGTTTCTGTTATTGCTTATCAAAGGCATTCTGCTTTATAAACAAGCTAAGTCAGGTCGATAAGAGGTTGGACCATTGAGTTTAATTTATAGACATGATGATGGAGAAATGATAAAAATGAAGCATATGACAATAAACGGAATAGGTGGAAAAGTACATTATTGGATTTCAAGACCAAATAATAATCCTAAGGGAGCATTAGTATTTACACATGGCTTAACAGCGAATCATACAATGTATGAAAGACAGGTTAAGTATTTTAAGAATGATTATGTTGTAATTACATGGGATGTTCCGCTTCATGGATTATCGATACCTTATAAGGAGTTTTCTTATGAAATTACTGCAAGAGATTTAAATAGTATATTATTGCAGGAATCTATTGGAAAGGTGTGTTTGATTGGTATGTCAATGGGTGGTTATCCATCCCAGATGTTTGCGTATTTATATCCTGAAAAGGTACAGTGTTTTGTTGGAATTGATACAACTCCATTTAGAACAGAATATTATTCGAAATCTGATTTGTGGTGGCTTTCTAAAGTGAAAACAATGGCAGAATGGTTTACTGATAAGACACTTCGTAAGAGTATGGCAAAGTCAGTAGCAGTAACAGATTATTCCTATAATAAAATGATAGAAATGCTGAAACCTATGTCGAAAGAACAGATTATCGAACAAATGGATATTGCATATGGAAAGCTTGCAAGTGAAATAAGAGATATTGACTTAAATTGTCCTGTATTAATTTTACTAGGAGACAAAGATAAAACGGGAAAGGTTAAGCAGTATTGTACGGAATGGGCAAGAAAAACTGGCTATCCTTTACATATCATAAAAAATGCTGCTCATTTTTCAAACGGAGATAATGCAGAACAGGTTAATGCAGAAATAGAGAAGTTTATATCATCAATGTCGATTTTAACTAATCGATAACTCCCGATTGTGTAATTACATAATTTAAGGGTTACTATTGTTGTCAGGTTTCAGATATAAAGGATGATAAAATCCATAAAACAGGTGGTCTATGGCGATGGCTCTGTGTTTATCCTGCCAGATAGTTTTTCATAATACGGAGTGCATTTTTCTCAAGCCGGGAGACCTGTGCCTGCGAAATACCGATGCTGTTTGCAACCTCCATCTGGGTTTTTCCTTCGAAGAAACGGAGAAAAATGATCTCATGCTCTCTTTCATTGAGACGCTGCATTGCTTCTGAAAGTGAAAGGCTTTCTATCCAGATGTCTTCCTTGTTTTTTCGGTCGCTGATCTGATCCATGACATAAAGCGTGTCACCGCCGTCCGTGTAGACCGGCTCGTTCAGGCTCATGGGGCTTTGCATGGCATCGAGCGCATAAACAATATCTTCTTTGGCAATTCCTATTTCAGTGGCAATCTCATCAATCGTTGGTTCCTTTTGTGTCTGTTTTGTCATGGCTTCCCTGGCGGAAATGGCTTTATAGGCAATGTCCTTTAAGGAGCGGCTGACGCGGATCGAGTTACTGTCACGCAGGTAACGGCGGATTTCGCCCATGATCATGGGGACTGCGTAGGTAGAAAATTTTACACCGAGTGTCAGGTCGAAATTATCAATTGATTTAATGAGACCAATACAGCCGATCTGAAACAGATCATCCATATTTTCCGTGCTGGCGGAAAATCTTCTGATCACACTGAGTACAAGTCTGAGATTTCCTTCGATAAACTGGATCCGTGCATTTTCATTTCCCTCTTTTATCTCCTTCAGTAAAAGCTCCTGTTCTGCACTGCCTAAAAGGGGCAGTCTTGCAGTATTGACACCGCAGATTTCAACCTTTCCCTGTGCCATTTTGTATGCCTCCTGTTTTTTCTTCTGATAGAAGAATGTGCATAAGTGGGAAAAAATATACAGTGATTTTGCAGACAAGCGGGACTTGGTGTGATAAAATATGATGAGATGCTGAATAGTTATGAAAAATGATTCAGGAGGGATTTAGGTGAAGCGAAAAGAGAATAAAATAAAGACAATATTTTTCATGCTGCTTACCATATGTATGATGACGGTGCTAATGCATGATTCTGTATCTGCGTCCAATGTAAGGCTGAACCGTACACAGGTGCAGATTGTAAGAGGAGATACTTACAGGCTGTATGTGAAGGGCACAACGGCTAAAGTTAAATGGTATTCATCAAACGCAAAGATCGCAACTGTTTCAAACGGAAAAGTGACAGCAAAGAAAAAGGGAACAGCTGTCATTTATGCGAAGGTAAATGGGAAAAAGTATGCATGTAAGGTCACAGTTGTGACACAGCAGCGTGCCTATATAGATACCCTGCAAAGGCAGATCAATATACAGAGGCGCCGCTATGGATTTAATTCATACGATAGAAACCCGCTTTTGCAGCGGGCAGCCCAGAAGCGTGCCAAAGAGCTGGCAGAGAAATTCTCCCATGCAAGGCCGAATGGATATAGTTGGGCTTCTGCGATCAGTATGCGTTATAATTTTAAAAAGGCATCTGAATTGACAGCCCGCTACTATACAGATCCCCAAGAGGTGGTGGATGCGTGGATGTCCAAAGCATCTACAAAGGCGAAGATCATCAGTAAACGCTATAATGAAATTGGTGTAGGTGTTTATTTGGATGAGGATGGATTTTTATACTATGCTGTGATCGTTGCAGTACGAAAATAAAATGAAAAAATCTATATTTTCTATTGCCATCCGGAAAAGATGGTGGTATCATATCACCAAGTTAATAGTTTAAACCGATGAAGTGGAGATAAAAACAGATCGTGCACTTACAGAGAGACCGGAAAGGTGAGAGCCGGACAGAACGCAGCCTGTTAAATGGACCACGGAGGGCACAGGGAAAGGAAATATCTGAGTATTCTGTGACGTGAGACATACGTTAGTTGTCTGGGATATGTCAGTATCCTGAAAGTGCACGCATATTGTCGTGAAGCAAGGTGGCACCGCGGAAAGTTTATTCGCCCTTGACAGAAGTAGATTCTGTCAAGGGCTTTTTTGTAGTGAGGAAAGAAAACAAGCACATGCGAAGCATGTATTTGTTTTCTTCCGAACGTATTCTGTCACGCAGCGCAGATGCGTGATGCAGCCTCAGCCCATCACCGAAGGTGATTAAGTATGGGCTGAGGTTCACGTAAGAGAAAATCAGAAAGTGCGAAGCACGACTGGCGCGATAGCGGCAGGATTTTCGAGTCTGCGGCCTTAAAATCAGAAAGTGCGAAGCACGACTGACGCGATAACGGCAGGATTTTCGAGTTTGCGACCTTAAAATCAGAAGAAAAACGAAAGGAGAATCCCATGTATTATTACCCAACCCTACAACAACTGAAAGAAATGCCGGATTTAAACCGGTACGGCGTTGTTCCGGTCTGCTGCGAGCTGTATGCAGACAGAAAGACACCGATCGAAGTGCTCCGGATACTGAAGCATGTGAGCAATCACTGCTATATGCTGGAAAGCGCAGAGGACAAAAAGCAGTGGGGCAGATACACCTTCTTAGGATATGAGCCGACATTGGAGATTACCTGTCATGATCATAAACTCAGCATCCGCTCCGGTATGACCATAACGGAAACAGTCACACATCCCGGTAAATATCTGCGCCAGATCTTAGAGCAGTATAAAAGTCCGAAGCTGGAGGGGCGTCACATGTCCATTTTCCTGTCGCCCAAGCCTGCGAAGGATACCAAAAAGTAAGTCGAAAAGGAGTTTTCTGTTATGCCGAAGATCAAGACCCACAGCGGCGCGAAGAAGCGTTTCGCTCTCACGAAGAACGGCAAGGTCAAACGCGCCCACGCCGGTAAGCGCCACCTGCTGAACGGCCACGGCAAGACCACCAAGCTGAAGAGAGGCCTCCGCAAGGGCGGCTACGCGGATAAGACCAACGAGGCTGCCATCAAGCGCATGATCCTGTACAAGTAAGAGAGAAGGAGGCAGAGTACAATGGCAAGAGTGAAGGGCGCGATGATGACGCGCAAGAGAAGAAATAAGATCCTCAAGATGGCGAAGGGCTACTGGGGTTCCAAGTCCAAGCACTTCAAGATGGCCAACCAGGCCGTGATGAAGTCCCTGACCTATGCTTATACCGGCCGCCGGCTGAAGAAGCGCGACTTCCGTCAGCTGTGGATCACCCGGATCAACGCCGCCTGCAAGCTGAACGGCATGAATTACTCCACCTTCATGAACGGACTGAAGAAGGCCGGTATCGCCATCAACCGTAAGATGCTGGCTGAGATGGCCGTCA
>ERZ827088.889-NODE-889-length-40521-cov-4.112885_pt1 | contig 40521 bp, 32 predicted proteins | sample MGYA00519922_ERZ827088 | MGnify/ENA primary metagenome ERZ827088 (study PRJEB31778, sample SAMEA3449254) | human gut metagenome | biome: human gut; feature: human-associated habitat; material: faeces | place: United Kingdom | collected 2010/2012 ...
AACAGCACCCGGCTGGCAACCTCCTTGGCAAAGCCCATCTCGTGGGTGACCACCACCATGGTCATACCGTCGTTGGCCAGTTCTTTCATCAGATCCAGCACCTCGCCCACCATTTCCGGGTCCAGGGCGGAGGTGGGCTCATCAAAGAGCATCACCTTAGGGTTCATGGCCAGAGAGCGCACGATGGCGATTCGCTGCTTTTGGCCGCCGGAAAGCATGGAGGGATAGGCGTCTGCCTTATCCCGCAGACCGATCCGATCCAGCAGGCGCAGGGCGTTCTCGTTGGCCTCCTCCTTGTTCATCAGCTTCAGCTGAATGGGGGCCAGGGTAATGTTACCCAGCACGGTCTTGTTGTTAAACAGGTTAAAGTGCTGAAACACCATGCCCATACTGCGGCGCACCCGGTTGATGTCCGTCTTTTTATCCGTAATGCATTGGCCGTCAAACCAGATTTGACCGGAGGTGGGGGTTTCCAGCAAATTCAGGCACCGCAAAAAGGTGCTCTTGCCGGAGCCGGAGGGGCCGATCACAACGATCTTTTCGCCCTTTTCGATGTTTTCGTCTATGCCTTTCAGCACTTCCAGCTTACCAAAGCTTTTGTGCAGGTCAGATACCTTTATCACTTTTTCTCAGGCTCCTTTCCATCAACTTAATGCCCAGGGTGATTACCAGTACGATCACAATGTAGATCAGAGCCATCACCAAGTAGGGGATCATAAATTCGTAGCTGTTGGAGCCAATGCGGTTAAACGCAACATACAGGTCCATAGCGCCTACGAAGCTGACCACCGAGGTCTCTTTGATCAGCGAGATAAACTCGTTGCCCAGCGTGGGCAGAATATTCTTCACCGCTTGGGGAATCACAATCTTCATCATGGTGGTGGCGTAGCTCAGACCAATGGCCCGGCCGCCCTCCATCTGCCCACTGTCTACGGACAGAATACCGGCGCGCATGATCTCGGAGATATAGGCGGCGGAGTTCATACCGAAGACCACCACGGCTACGGCCACGGAGTTCATGTGCAGGTTCATCAGTGGCATCAGCACATAGTAGAATACCAGCAGCTGTACCACAATGGGGGTGCCTCGGAACAGGCCCACATACAGCCCGGACAGACCGTTAAAGAACTTGGCCACCGGATTGGTGCGGGGAATCACCCGGGTGGTGGCGATCACGGTGCCGAAAACGATACCGATCAGCAAGCCCAGCATGGCGATCTCCGCCGTATTGCGCAGGCCAAGCAGTACCGTCTTGTAGCCGTCGTGATGAATAAAGTAGTCAAGGAAAACCTGAACTTTGTTGCTAAAATTATCCATAAGTTGCGTCCCTGCCGCCAAGGCGGCTTCTTGTCAAAAAATGCCCCACCCCCGCGTGCGGGGGTGAGGTGCGGATTCGTCTTTGTTTATTTGACCTGATTATGCCACATTGTTGATGGCGGTGGTGATGGCAGCTGCCGGTGCGGCATCTACGATCACATAATTCAGGTTGCCGTTGATCAGGTCCTGCATAGCCAGAGAAGCGTTGTCATAGCCAACGAACTGTGCCTTCAAACCGGCAAAGCCCATATCCTCGCTGCCCTGTACATAGGACTGACCGGTGGTGCCGTTCTGGCCGCCGATCTTTACGCTGCTGTCCAGGCCGTTCAGGATCTTCTCCACATCTTCCTTGGTCTTGCAAGCGTCAAAGGTGGTGTCGTCGCCCTTTACAACCACTTTCTGAGAAGCAGAATAATAAGAGTCGGTAAAGTCTACCTGCTTTGCGCGGGTCTCGTTGACGGTCAAGCCGGCCATAGCGATGTCGCACTTCTGCTGCTGCACGGAGGTAACCACGGCCTCAAACTTCATGTCCTTGATTACCAGCTCTTTGCCCAGGCTGTCTGCCAGTGCTTTGGCAATCTCCATGTCAATGCCGTAGAAGGTGTCGCCCTTCTTGTACTCAAAAGGCTCAAACTCGGCGTTGGTGGCAACCACCAGCTGATCCTTGGTGCTGTCCTCGGCGGCGCTGGTCACGCCTGCCGGCTCACCGCTGCCAAAGTAGTGATTGCAGATTTCGTCCAGCTTGCCGTTTTCTTTGAGCTCTTTGATGAAAGCGTTGGCCTTCTCTTTCAGCTCCGGCTGCTTTTTGTCCACGCCAAAGGCGTATTCCTCGTCAGACAGTGCAATGTCGATCACCTTGACCTTCTGGGTCTTGGCGGCCTCTGTGGTGCCCTTGTCATCCTTGCCGCTGTTAGAGGAGCAAGCGGCGAAAGACGCAGCCACAAACAGGACAGCCAGCACCAGGGCAATGACTTTGTTAAACTTCTTCATTGTTTTGTACCTATCCTTTCAAAAAAATGCCGTACAGATACTCATAAATATACGGTTTATCGTGGTTCACTGTAGCACATTCCCACGAAAAATGCAAGAGATTTCCATAGATTATGCGCATAAATATGCAGTCTTTGCATAGCGAATGTATAGGCGCACAAAAAGGGGCGAAAAACAATACGCTTTTTTGTGCAATGTAGCATAAATCCGCTGCCGTTGACGAACGCCTGCCGGGGCGCTATAATAAGTAATAAATCACGCCCGCCCGGCAAGGGGGGCTAAATAAGAGAGGTACAGTGTGATGATGACAAATATTCCTGAGCTGAAGCTGGGACTGGTGAGCGTGTCCCGAGACTGCTTTCCCATGGCGCTGTCCGTTGGACGGCGAGACGCATTGGCGGCAGCCTATGCCAAGTACGGCATGCTGCACAACTGCCCGGTGTGTATAGAGAGCGAGACGGATGTGGCGCCGGCTTTAGCAGACTTAAAGGCTGCCGGGGTCAACGCCTTGGTGATCTTCCTGGGCAACTTTGGTCCGGAGACGGCAGAGACCACTCTGGCCAAGCAGTTTGACGGCCCGGTGATGTTTTGTGCAGCGGCAGAGGAGAGCGGCGACAGCCTGCTGGACGGCCGCGGCGACGCCTACTGCGGTATGCTCAATGCGTCCTATAATTTGAACTTGCGTGGCGTGCAGGCGTATATTCCCCAGTACCCGGTGGGTACGGCAGCGGACTGTGCCGCCATGATCCGGGACTTTGTGCCGGTGGCAACGGCGCTGCTGGCACTGTCTGATTTGAAGATCATTTCCTTCGGCCCCCGTCCCCAGGACTTTTTGGCCTGCAACGCGCCTATCGCGCCCCTGCACCGGCTGGGCATTGAGATTGAGGAGAACAGCGAGCTGGATCTGTACGCTGCGTTCCACGCCCACGCCGGGGACGCCCGCATTCCCGATGTGGTAGCGGAGATGGAGGAAGAGCTGGGCGAGGGCAATAAGAAGCCGGAGATCCTGGCCAAGCTGGCGCAGTACGAGCTGACTCTGCTGGACTGGGTGGAGACCCACAAGGGCGCGCGCAAGTATGTGGCCATTGCCGGCAAGTGCTGGCCTGCATTCCAGACGGAGTTCCAGTTTGTGCCCTGTTATGTAAACAGCCGCCTGACCGCCAAGGGCATTCCCGTGTCCTGCGAGGTGGATATTTACGGCGCGCTGTCCGAGTTTATCGGCACCTGCGTCAGTCGGGACGCGGTGACCCTGCTGGATATTAACAACAGCGTGCCGGCCGATCTGTATGCGGAGAAGATCAAGAATGCGTATCCGTACAGCCTAACAGATACTTTTATGGGCTTCCACTGCGGCAACACCCCGGTTTGCAAGCTGTCTGCCTGCGAGATGAAATACCAGAAAATCATGGCGCGCTCCCTGCCGGTGGAGTACACCAACGGCACCCTGGAGGGGGATATTGCCCCCGGTCCCATCACCTTCTTCCGGCTCCAGTCCACGGCGGATTGCCGGCTGCGGGGCTATGTGGCAGAGGGCGAGGTGCTGCCGGTACCTACTCGCTCCTTTGGCGGCATCGGCGTGTTTGCCATTCCCCAAATGGGTCGGTTCTATCGCCATGTGCTCATTGAAAAGAACTTCCCCCACCATGGGGCAGTGGCTTTTGGCCATTACGGCAAGGCCATCTTTGATGTGCTGCGGTGCCTGGGCGTTACCGATGTGGGCTTTAATCAGCCCCAGGGTATGCTCTATCCTACGGAAAATCCTTTTGCGTAAAAGCGGGTGTCCGTCGGCGGGAGCAAGCCCCCGCCCTACGAATAACTGCTTGAACTTCCTATCGCGGCGCGATTTCGCCGCTGGATCATCAACCCATTGCCCGGCTCTGCATAGCCGGGCTTTTTTGCGCCTTTTTGGGGTCAAAATGTGGATTTTTGCCCCCGGGGTTGACAAATGGAAAAATTGGATTATAATAACAATTAGCACTCGAAGTCAAAGAGTGCTAATTCTGAAATAACAAAGGTGATTTGAATGAGAAAAAAGCAATTCAAGGCAGAGTCTAAAAAGCTGCTGGATATGATGATCAACTCCATTTATACCCATAAGGAGATCTTTTTGCGGGAGCTGATCTCCAACGCCTCCGACGCGCTGGACAAGCTGTACTTCCGCTCTTTGACGGACGACACGGTGGGTATGAACCGCAGCGATTTTCACATTCGCCTGGCGGTGGACAAAGACGCCCGCACCCTGACCGTGACAGATAACGGCATCGGTATGACCGGCGAAGAACTGGAGCAGAACCTGGGCACCATCGCCAAGTCCGGTTCCCTGAACTTTAAGCAGGAGAACGACACCAAGGCTGCCGACGATGTAGAAGTGATCGGCCAGTTCGGCGTTGGGTTCTACTCCGCCTTTATGGTGGCGGACAAAGTGACCGTGGAGTCTAAGGCCTTTGGGGCAGATACAGCCAACTGCTGGACCTCTACCGGCGCAGACGGCTACACCTTAGAGCCTTGCGACAAGGCAGATTGCGGTACGGTGATCACCCTGCACTTGAAAGAGAACACCGAGGAAGAAAATTACGACGAATTCCTGGAGCCGTACCGGATTCAGGGACTGGTGAAGAAATACAGCGATTATATCCGCTATCCCATTATCATGCAGATGAGCCACCAGGTGCCGAACCCGGACAAAGAGGGCGAGACCGTGACAGAGGTGGCGGACGAGACCTTAAATTCTATGGTGCCTCTGTGGCGTAAGGCCAAAAGCGAGCTGAAGCCGGAAGACTACAATGCATTTTACAAGCAGCGCTTTGGCGACTATGAGGACCCGGTGGATGTGATGCACTTTAAGACCGAGGGTCAAGCCACCTTTGACGCCCTGCTGTATATCCCTAAGAACCCGCCTTTTGACTACTACACCAAGGAGTTTGAAAAAGGGCTGGCGCTATACTCCAACGGCGTGCTGATTATGGAGAAGTGCCCGGATCTGCTGCCGGATCACTTTAGCTTTGTGCGCGGGCTCATTGACAGTGCAGACCTGAGCCTGAACATCTCCCGTGAGATGCTCCAGCACGATCATCAGCTGAAGATCATTGCCAAGGCCATTAACCGCAAGATCAAGAATGAGCTGACCCGCATGCTGAAGAATGAGCGGGAGAAGTACGAGGCATTCTTTAAGACCTTTGGCGTGCAGCTGAAATTCGGCGTGTATGCCAACTACGGCGCCGAGAAGGACGACCTGAAAGACCTGCTGCTGTTCAGATCCTCTGCCGGGGAGGGTATGATGACCCTGAAAGAGTATGTGGATGGTATGGCCGAGGGGCAGAATACCATTTATTATGCCTGTGGCGACACGGCGGAGAAGATCGCTTTGCTGCCCCAGACGGATGCGGTGCTGAGCAAGGGTTACCAAGTGCTGTACCTGACGGACGATGTAGATGAGTTTGCCCTGCAAATGCTCATGGAGTACGATGGCAAGAAGTTCGCTAACATTACCAAGGACGACCTGAATTTGGAAAGCGAAGATGAAAAGAAAGCCATGGAGCAAAAGAATGCCGACGCCAAGGGTTTGCTGGACACGATGAAAGAGGCGTTGGGCGAGGAAGTCAGCGCCGTGAAATTCTCCGGCAACTTAGGCAGCCACGCCGTGTGCCTGTCGGCAGAGGGCTACCTGTCCATGGAGATGGAAAAAGTGCTTAGCAGTATGCCCGGCGGCGACCAGGGCGCCAAGGCCCAGCTGGTGCTGGAGATCAACGATAAGCACCCGCTGGCAGAGAAGTTGTTCGCCCTCTTAAAGGACGATCCGGAAACGCTGAAGAAATACACCAAGATCTTGTACGATCAGGCGCGGCTCATCAGCGGGCTGGATGTGCAAAACCCCACAGCGCTGGCAGACAGCATTGTGGATATGATGTTATAATCCATATAAAAAAACAAAAAACGGCACCGCTTGCAGTTGCAGGCAGTGCCGTTCTTTTTTGTTCAGTCTGTTGTGCGTACCCACACGGCCATTTGGTCCTCCTTACCGTTTAGTCTGCGGCAGAAGGGAATGAAACGAAGGGTGCGGGGCACGGCCTTTGGCGGTGATGTGGTGTACAGATGATCGCCGCCTTGCAGACAGGTGCCCGCGGCCAGCAGGCAGCCGTCCCGATAGACGATCGGTGATTTGGAGTCCAAAGTAAGGGCGTGGACAGAGGGAGCGCCTTGGGTCTCCAGCGCATAGATCAGACCGCCCCGACTGAGTGCTACTCGCCCGGCATTGGCGCCTACCCGGGCGTTGCTGTACAGCAGCCGTACCGTGGGTGCAAAGCAAAAGTCCAAGATGGTAGGGGCTGTGATCTGCTGCACATAGTAGCCGTCCTTCGCCGTAACAGGTTGGCCGTCCAGGGTAGGACATTTGCACCAGTCCGGCAGACGCAGGCGTAGGGTAAAGGGTCGCTTTAGCCGGGTGATCTTTACAGTGAAGTCACCGCTTTCCGGTAGGGCAGAGAGGATTTGCAGCTGCCCAAAAGGCGTGTCCACCTGCGCACCCAAGGGCAGTTCAACGGCCAGGCTGTTGTCATCTGCATAAAACCCGTATTGTCCGATCCCGGCAGTGACCCGCGCCACATTGGGTGGACAGCAGGCGCAGTCAAACCAGTTTTGGCGGCGCAACGCCTGGTGTTTGCGCTCCGGTACGGTATCGTTCAGTACACCCTCCGTCTCCAGTGGATTGGCGTAGTAGAAGTGGCAGCCGTCGGCGCTCATGGCTCCGGAAATTGTGTTCCACAGGGCAAGTTCCGCTACGGCGCCGTACGCAGCGTGCGGGTGGCAACGGTACAGCCGCTGCGCAAAGAATACCAGCCCGGCAGAGGCGCAGCTTTCCCCATACGCCAGTTCGTTCGGCAGATAATAGGCCGGGCCAAAAGCCTCGCCCACAGCCGTCTGGCCCAGCGCACCGGTCACATACAGTTTGGTGCGACACAGATCTTGCCACAGCGTTTCGCAGGCGGCTTGCAGCGCCCGGTTCCCGGTATGCTCTGCCACGGCGGCAGCCCCGGCATATAGGTACACGCCTCGCACTGCATGGCCCACGGCAGTTGTCTGTGCGGTCAGCGGGCAGTGGGCCTGGTTATAAATATAGTCGCTGCCGTCGGTGTCAACGCCTCGTTCCCTGTCAAAAAACAGCGGTCGGGTGCCCCGCGTGCGGATAAAAAAGTCGGCTGTTTGCAGATAGTCCGCCTTGCCGGTGACCTCATACAGTTGTACCAGTGCCAGCTCTGCCAGCGGGTGGCCGGGATAGCCGGGGCGCTTTCCTCTGCCAAAGGTGCGGCAAATGCAGTCCGCTGCTCGGCAAGCAATATCCAATAGGTCCCGCTCTCCCTGCATGGTCCACCGGGCACAGGCAGCTTGGGCCAGATGGCCGAAGCAGTACAGCTCATGGTAGTCTTTTAAGTTAGTGAATCGGTTTTGCAGGCCGTTGATGGAATACAGGGTGTCCAAATAGCCGTCCGTCTCCTGGGCGGCGGCAATGATCTCCACCGCTTCCCGGCTCTTTTCAGTTAGGTACGCTCGGTTGCCGTAGGGTATGGCATAGGCGGCGGCCTCCAGCCATTTGTACAGGTCGCTGTCCTGAAACACCCATCCCATAAAGGCGTTCTCCTGGCTGTTCTTGTCATCATAATACCATTTGTCCGTGGGGTAGGTGGGTCGGGGACCACCGGCTTTTGCTGCGGCAATGGCATGAGCGGCCTTTTGGAAGTTGGCGATGCAGCTGCTCTTTGGCGCACCGGGCACCTGATCGTGCAGCACCTGCCATTGGTAGGGCAGTACGATGTCAGCTACTGTGCGGATCCGAGGCGCCCAAAAGGGGTCGGTTACGGTGATGTGTTTAGGGCTGATAGGTTCCATAAGCCTGCTCCTTGGGTAAAAAAATAGACCTGTTTTTGTACAGGCCTATTATAGCATATTTTGTTTTAAGCGGCAATGTGGCCGGCGTCCGCAGTGGTGGTGGAAACCAGGCGGCGGGCGGTGGCATCTTGCCGTGCCAGCCGGGGGCGGCGCTGTCTGCGGGCATAGGCGGCTTTTTTGGCAGCCAATTTCTTTTCCCTGCGGGTGATCACCAGCCCCAGCACGGTGATATACAGCACAAATTCGGCGGCGAACACCAGCTTCATTTGGGTGGGGTCCAGCCAGTCCATCAGCCGGAAGGGCAGGCTGAGCAGGGCGTAGCCCACCACCAGGGCGGTCAGACTCAGCAGGGCGGATGTGATCAGGTGTTTTACAGTGTATTTTTTCATGGCGTTGTACCTCCTTCAAATTGCAACTTCATTGTAGCAATTCCCAAGGGTAGGCACAATGGGACTGGCAGCCAGAGTACCAAACTTGTCCCTGTTAGTAAATATCTTTACTTTGCTTTGCTTTTGCCGCTTCTTCCGCTTTGTATAGGGCGGCAGCCACGGCGAGGGCAGCTTCTTCCAGCCGATCGGCAGGCACAGCGGAGGGGGAGACCACCACTATATTTTTGCCGCTTTTCTCTTTTACAATATACAAGGCAAGCCCCGCCTGCTCAAAAGGGGCGCTGTCCGGTAGCATCGGCGTTTCAATCTGCACCTGCAGGCCGTTTTCACCCACGCGCACCGGATGGTCCGGCAGTGCCTTTGCCAGCAGGGCACACAGGGTCTTGGCTTTGCCGGTGTACAGACGGCGGATTTTTTTGGTGCGGGACTTCATATTCCCGTCCCGCAGGTAGGCACACAGGGCAATCTGCTCCGTCTTGGACGCGGTTTGGGCAAAGGTGTCTTTCATTTGATGGTAGGCGGCGGCCAGCGCCGGGCTGAGCACCATAAAGCTGATGCGAATGCCCGGCAGCAGCAGAGCGGAGAAGGCGCCCATATACACCACATTGCCGCTGCCCAGGGCGTACAGTGAGGGGGTGGGGGTGCTGCTGTACAGAAAGTCGTTTTCAAAGTCGTCCTCGATCACCACCGCGCCGGTCTCTGCCGAGTGGGCGCACAGCTCCAGCCGCCGCTGAATGGGCATCACATCTCCCTGCCGGTTCATGTGGGAGGGAGATACGTAGATAATGTCTGCGTCCTTGTACCGGGTGCGCACGGTGTAGCCGTGGGCGGCAAACACGGTGCTGCCCTGTATAAAGCTGCCGTCCGGGAAGGACACGGTGCGCCGCCCTTTCAGCAGCACGCAGAGGATTTCCAGCAGCATTTGCACCCCGGCGCCTACCACAATATGTTCCGGCGCAGTGACCACATTGCGCCGCTCCCGCACATAGTCTGCCAAGGCGCACCGCAAGTCGTACTCTCCCTGGGGCTCGCTGTAAGTGAGCAGCCGCTGCCGCTGGCGCAAGGCACTCTTAATGTAGCGCTGCCATAGGGAGAAGTCAAAGCTGGACAGATCGGCGCTGTTGCCAGTGAGATCCAGCCGAGGCGGTGTCTGCACCTGCGGGCGGGGCATGGGAGCCGCCGGTGCCTTTGGCCCCCCGGCAACAAAGTAGCCGCTTTGGGGCTTGGCGTAAATATAGCCTTCCGCCGCCAATTGAAAGTAAGCATTCTGCACGGTGGTGCGGCTGATCCGGTAAAGTTCCGCCGCCCGGCGAATAGAGGGCATCCGTTCCCCCCGGCGCAGTCGTCCGTCGGCGATCATTTCCTTAAACATGGTGTAGGCTTGGGTGTATTTTAGCATAACTGTACCTTAAAAAATCAGGGTTTTTGTGTCTTTTATTCCTGTCAAAATTAGTATATACTATAGATAACAGAAAAGCAAGGGGGCGAGAACTTGAAAAACTGCGTGGTCTTTAACGACCTTTCCGGCTACGGCAACTGCTCGCTGATGGCGGCCATTCCGGTGCTAACTGTTATGGGCGTGCGGGTGCACCCGGTGCCCACGGCGGTGCTTACCCGCCAAACCGGCTATGACCGTTACTCTATGGAGGATTTGACCGGCTTTATGCCCCAATTTACTGCGGACTGGCAAGAGGTACAGCCGGACGGCATCATCACCGGCTTTCTCAGCAATCCGGCCCAGGGGGACTGCATTGCGGACTTTCTGGCTGTCCACCGCACGGCGGATACGCTCCTGGTGGTGGACCCGATAATGGCGGACGACGGCAGCCTGTACGATGGGTTTGATGAAGCACGGTGTAATGCGGTGCGCCGCCTGGCAGCACAGGCAGATGTGCTCACGCCCAATGTAAACGAACTGGCGCTGCTGTGCGGGGCGGAGTATACCGAGGATCCGGTGGCGGTGCGGCAAATGGGCGCCCGCTTGGCAGAGGATCGCCGGGTGGTGGCGGTCACCGGCTATCGGCAGGGAACGGAGATCCACACCCTGGTGTTTGCAGGCGGGGACTGCACAGACTTGGCAGCGCCCTTGCGCCCCGGTTCCTTTAGCGGCACCGGCGATCTGTTTGTTTCTGTATTTACCGGCGGCTTGCTTCGTGGCCGTTCGCCGGCACAGGCAGCCAAACAGGCGGTGGATTTTCTCAGCCACGCCATCGCCGTTACCCACGGTACAGACCCCCGGGACGGCGTAGATTTTGAAAAGATTATGGAGGATCTGTTATGAACAAGACGGTAAAAAAGATTTCATTCACGGCGCTGTTCGCCGCCATGGTGTTCGGCCTGACCATGCTGCACATTCCCATCGGTGCCGGCGGCTATATTCATGTGGGCGACGCCATGATTTATCTCAGTGGGCTGCTGCTGGGGCCTTGGGCGTTCCTGGCTGCTTCCATCGGCGCTGCGTTTTCTGATCTTGCCAGTGGGTGTGCCACCTATGCCATTCCCTCTGCCATCATCAAATTCCTTATTGCAATTCCCTTTGTTGCATTATATAATAAAAGCAATAAATTGCTGACGGTGTGGACGGCGCTGTGCACCATTCTGTCCGGTGCCATTACTGTTGGCGGCTACTATGTGGCGGATCTGGTGCTGTACCGGGAGGGCGCCATCGCAGATATACCGGCCAATGCCATTCAGGCGGTAGGCAGCGCAGTGGTGTTTATTGTACTGGCGCTGGCGCTGGACAAGGCCGGAATTTACAAAAGATTGAAGGGTTATCTCAATGGCTGATATTGTTTATCGCTATTACGACGGTGTGTATCTGAATATTACAAATCAGTGCCCCTGTAACTGCGCGTTTTGCATTCGCTCTAAGGGCGACGCTGTGGGCGATGCGAAGGAAATGTGGTTTGACACGGAGCCTACCTGGGAGGAAATCAAGGCGGCGATTGACGCTTACGATTTTGCCCAAACGGACGAGGCGGTGTTTTGTGGCTACGGCGAGCCTACCAATGCGCTGGACCACCTGCTGCAAGCGGCGGATTATCTGCGCACGGTGAACCCAAAGATTCACCTGCGGCTGAATACCAACGGCCTGTCGGACTTAATCAACGGCAAGCCCACCGCAGAGCTGCTGTGCCGTCATTTTGACAGCATTTCCGTGTCTCTCAACGAGCCTACGGCAGAGAAGTACGACAAAATTACCCGCAACTGCTACGGCGGCAAGGCGTTTGACGCCATGCTGCAGTTCACTCGGGAATGTGTGGCGCACTGCCCGGATGTGCGTATGACGGTGGTGGATGTGATTTCGCCGGAGGATATTGAGAAGTCGCGCCAAGTGTGCGAAAGCACCGGCGCCAAGTTCCGTGTGCGCAGCTTTGCTGCCGGAAGATAAAAAGGAATAACCATTCGGTTTAGCTAAAGTGCTGTAACGACGATTTTAACGAAAGCAGAAGTCATCGTTACGGCATTTTTAATTTTTGGCAAATTTTGGTGTCACAATACAGGCAAAAAACGACTCTAAACAGGTGAACGCCCGAAAGCGGGGCGGTTGTAAAGCAAGAAAAAACAAAAGCCTGATAAGGAGTGCGTGCGTATGAAAAAGACCATCGGAACAATTTTAGCGGTATTTTGTCTGGCAGCAGCATTGCTGCTGGGCAGCGCCACGGCGTTTGCGCAGACGGCCGGACAATGGACGCCAAGAGAACATCCCCAGGACACCATCGGCTGTGTAAACGGTGCGCAAAGCGATGAGATTATTGCCCAAGCAGATCGGGACCTGGGCGGCTGCAAATTCACCTACCGCGGCAAGGGGAAACTGACCGGATGGGAAGTGCCGTTGCTGGAGGAGGGCAAGGATTATAAAATTCTGTCGCAAAGCGGCCGCAGCATTACCATTGCGGCGTTAGACGAAGAGGGCTGTCTGCCCTATATCAATGCCAAGGTGCAGCAGCCGTCTGCTGTTGCCTCTACGTCTGCGGTAACGACTTCCGGCGTGGCTGCCGTACCGCCTGCAACGAAAAGAGAAACGGAAGCGCAGGCACAGATGCGCACGGAGAAACAGACGGAAAAAGCACCGCAAATGGAAGCAGGCAGCACAAAAGCAGCCACGGAAGCGGTGGACGGCGAGAAAGAAAGCACCGCCAAGGGAAACCGGCCGGTATTGCCTTTGGCTGCGCTGGGCGCTTGTGCTTTGGCTGCGGTTGCCCTTGTACTTTGGCAAAGAAAGCGGCGCCGATAAGAGAATAAGAAAAGAGAAAAGGGGGATCAGTCTATGACACAAGCAGAACGGGTGCGGCAGGCACAGGCCGGAGATGTAGACGCCTTTTGCGCCTTATATACTGCGTATCAGCAAAAGCTGTTTCATTATGCCTACTACAAGCTGGGCAATGTGCAGGACGCAGAGGATGTGGTGCAGGATTGTATGCTTACGGCCTTTGAACAGCTGGGTATGCTGAAAAAGCCGGAGGCGTTCGGGTCGTGGCTATTTTCCATTTTATATCACGGTTGCGCCGGTGCGATTAAAGAGCAGATCACACGCCGCAGCCAATCGGATATTGCGCAGCATGCCAACAGCCTTGCCTGTGACCAAACCGCAGCGTTTGCGAGGGTCGAGCTGCAACAGGCGTTGGATCTGCTTAGCGACACAGACCAAAATATTATTTTGCTGTCTGTGGTTGTTGGGCTGAAAAGCAAGGAAGTGGCAAGGATTACCGGATTAACTGCTGTAAATGTTCGACAAAGACGAAGCAGAAGCCTGGCAAAAATGAAGCGCTATTTGTTATAAAGGGAGTGCGTGCTATGAAACAAAAGGATTTTGACTTTATTCAGCATAAATTTGAGCAAGCGCAGCCGCCGCTGCCGGACGGCTTGCGTGCAGAATGCCTAAAGCAGCGCATTTTGAAAAAAGAGTCCCATAAGGTGATTGCAATGCCTAAGCGAACTTCACGGTACAAAGCGTGGGCAGTAACGGCGGCTTGTTTGGTAATGGTGTGTGCGGCTGCTGTGGGCGCAGGTGCAAGCTGGTACGGCGTGCCGGTGGACGGATTTCAAAGCGCGGCCCAGTTAACGGCTGTGACCGCTGCGATGACCCCTGTGGATACAGGAGAGGCCGGTTGCGCAGAGGCCACAACGGTTCTGACTAAACAGCAACCGGGTGTACAGCAGATGGAAAGGGTTCAAACGGAAAACGGATATATGTATTACGCATACAGCGCAAGCATGGCAGAAAAAGGGCGCAATTGCGTTTATGTGTTTGAAGCGTCGTCTAACCGACAGCAACCGCTGACGGTGATTGAAAATGTTGCCCCGGCGCAGGCAACGCTGCAAGGCGTGATAGCCCACGGGGAGCGCTTAGCGGTTTTGGCCCGGGGCGAGAATTGCACCTATTTGCGTATTTATTCGATTGCAGAGCCAACAAAGCCGGTGCTGCTGTCTGCCATAGAGCAAAGCGGCGCTTGTGTGCAGGCCGGATTGGTGGGCGAAAACGTGTATGTGCTTTCTCATTTTGTTTTTGATCCAAAAGCGGAACAGTCGGTGCCTGCCTTGACAGTTAACGGCGAGATACACCGGGCGCTGCCGGAGCATATCGTACGCCTTGCCGGTGCAAATCAGGCACAGTACACGGTTTTAGGCACGGTGAATGTACAAACCGGTAAAGCGGCGGAAGATGTGGCGGCTGTGTTGGGCGGCGGCCCAAAGGTGCAGCTGACAAAAAAAGCGGCTTATGTGGGCGCTTCTGGGGACGCAGACCGTACGGCGTACGGTGTAAAATGGAATTTGAAAAGCCAAAAATGTGCAAAAATCACGCGGCGAGAAGCCAAAACACTTTTTCAATTGCCCCATGAATTTGCGGCGGATTCTACCGAGCGTACCCTGTATGAGATGGGAGATGGTTGGCTAAGTATAGAGGAGAACTTGGAAACCGCTGCCCAAAGCCTTGCTCTGTATGATCGGGATTTTCAACTGCTGGATCGGTTGCAGCTGGAAGATGTGGCCGTGTCGCACCGAGCCGCCATAGAGCAGGGGCAAAGGGTGTTTGCTCTGCCGTCTTATACGGCGGATGCGCAGCAACGGTACTATGGTGCTACGGTGTTTGAAATTCGGCAAAACAAAATTGTGCTGCTGAAAACGGTGCAAAATCCGCACCCGGAGGCAATGTATCCGGGAGATTGTGTGCTGACGGATTCATACGTGTATTGCTTTGATTTTTGTGAAAGCGGGGACGGTGTGTGCGCCAATCGGTTTGCACACGCATACCGATAAGTAAAAAAGAGACTGCGGAAAAATTTGCAGTCTCTCTTTTTATCTGTGTGCCCTTGCACATTGGCGGCAATGGGGCTTAGAATGGTCTGTCCGTGTGCTTGAACAGCAGGCACATAAAGTTGAATGCAAAAGGAAAGACTTGGATGACCCTTGTTTTACAGACTGCCGTAGGGCTGGCCATTCCGTTTGGTCGTTGCTGCTGCCCGCTTTGAAACTGTCCGGCATATATGGTGTGACAATGCGTTGGTACGCTGCCGGTTGCATTGTCCGGTATATATGACCTGCCGGTGTGTGGATATGCACGCCTGGTTCGCTGCGCACATAGTATAGTCTGACGGCTCCCGGCGACAGCTTCCTATTTTCGCCTTTGAAAAAAAGGGATTGCGTCCGGGACAAAAATTTGATAAACTGTAAGAGGTTAGTTGCAACTAACTCAAAACGCAGAAAAAAGGAGAACACGCAATGACCCCTGTTTTACAGACTGCCGTAGGGCTGGCCATTCCGTTTGTTGGCACGGCGCTGGGCGCAGCCGCAGTGTTTCTTTTCAAATCCAATATTCCGCCTCGGGTGCAAAAGATTTTGTTGGGCTTTGCTTCCGGCGTGATGCTGGCAGCCTCCGTTTGGTCGTTGCTGCTGCCTGCTTTGGAGCTGTCCGGCAGCTGGCTGCCGGTTGTGGTCGGCTTTCTCGCGGGGATCGGGTTTCTTTTGGGACTGGATCAGCTTACGGCTCGGCTGCATTTAGAGCCAAAGCCGGGCACGGCAGGCGCCAATTCTTTTTTGTTGGTGTTGGCGGTGACTTTGCACAATGTGCCGGAGGGTATGGCGGTGGGCGTGGCGTTTGCCGGTATGCTGGCAGGCGACGGGGCCATTACGCCGGCGGACGCCTTTGCCCTTGCGGTCGGAATCGCATTGCAAAATATTCCGGAGGGCACCATTGTGGCGGCGCCGCTGCGCAGCGACGGTTGCTCTCGCAGCCGTTCCTTTGTGTATGGGGTGCTGTCCGGTGCCGTAGAGCCGGTGGGCGCGGTGCTGACCATATTGCTCACCGCCCTGCTGCGCCCGGTGCTGCCGTTTTTGTTAGCTTTTGCCGCCGGGGCGATGGTGTATGTGGTGCTGGAGGAGTTGAACCCCCAGGCCCAAACCGGACCCCACGGTCATACCGGTACCATGGGCGCTGCTGCCGGCTTTGCCTTGATGATGGCCATGGATGTGGCGCTGGGCTGAGTCGCCCTGGGGATAAAAAAGGCCGTCCGCTGCTTTGTGCAGCGGGCGGTTTAGCTTTTCTTTGCAGTTTAGAACTGGTTTTGCCCCAGCTTTTCGGCAATTTTTTGCCCGGTGGGAGTGGTGGCCAGTCCGGCCTGTGAGGTCTCGCGCAGGCAGGCGGGCAGCTGGCAGCCGATCTCGTACATGGCGTCAATTATCTCGTCCGGGGGGATCACGCTTTGGATCCCTGCCAGCGCCATTTGGGCGGCCACCACCGCATTGGCGGCGCCGGCGGCGTTGCGCTTAATGCAGGGGGTCTCTACCAGCCCGGCTACCGGGTCGCACACCAGTCCCAGCATATTTTTCAGCGCCATAGCGGCGCCCTGGGCAATGGCGTTGTTGTCGCCCCCTGCCAAATATACCAGACCACCGGCGGCCATGGCGGCTACAATGCGCTTCATACAGGCGTTGCTCTCTGCCACCTGCACCGCTGCGGCGATCACGGCGGACAGGTAGTCCCCCAGCAGGGTATCGCCTTTTTGGTTATATTCCGCCAGCCGGGCGCCGTTTTGGCCGCCCATTTTGCCGGTGGTCACCGCTGTCGGATCGTACTGGGTGATGGAGTCCTCCATGGCCTTTGCCATTTGGTCCATTTGGTCCAGTACGGCACTCTCCGGTAATTGGGTTTCCTTGGCCTGGGTGGTGAGTACTACCTGCCAAAAGGGGCACGCCCGGTCCCGGCAGCGGCGCAGGATCTCGTCTATTGAATGGTACGGCATGGCGTTTCCTCCAAACTCAGATAACTGACTTTTTTAATGCCCTCCAGGGCGCGAATGGCGGCAATGGTGGCGGCGGGTATCTCTTGGTCGCATTCGGCAATAAAGGCGGCCCGCTTGCCCCGCCCGGAGCGGTACAGCCGCATTTCCGCAATATTCACCTTTGCCTGTGCCAGTAAGGCGCTGATCTTGGCTACCATACCGGGTACATCGGTGTTGCTGACAATCAGGGTGGGGTAGTCGCCGCTTACATTGGCCTCCAGCCCGTCGATCTCTGCAATATTGATGATGGAGCCGCCCAAGGACTGGCCGATCAGATCCAGCACCTTGCCGCTTTCGCCCACCAGGTGCAGCTGCACGGAGTTGGGGTGGGCGTTCTTTAGCTTGGCCTGCTCCAGCCGAAAGCGCATGCCCCGGGCCTTGGCAACGGCAAAAGCCCGGGGGATCCGGGCGTCGTCCGGGTGCATACCGCACAGCCCGGCGATCAGTGCCAGGGGCGTGCCGTGGCCGCTACCGGTGAGCCAAAAGGAGCCGTACAGCTCCAGGGTGGCGTCCTTAACCGGCTCCCCCAGCAGTTGGCGGGAGATGTAGCCGATCCGCACCGCACCGGCGGTGTGAGAGCTGGACGGCCCCACCATCACCGGGCCTAAAATCTCAAAAATATTCATACACTTTTCCTCCCTTGCGGAGTGGATAAAAAAACAGGCAACGGAGCCTTGTGCACCGTTGCCCTTTCTTATTATAGCCGTCTTTGCCCCAACAGGCAAGCGCTTTTTTTATTCCTCCGTGTGCTTACGCTTGGCGGCGGTCAGCGCCAGCAGCGCAGCACCGCACAGCACTGCTCCGGCAGCAGCGCCGGTGTGGCCGGTGGAGGGGGATTTGGCTGTGCTCTTTTTGGCGGCCTTGGCGGATTTTGTAGTGGTCTCAGTCTGTTTGGTGGTAGTCTCTTTTGCCGTGGTGGGCTCTGTGGGAGCCACCGGGTCGGTGGGCGCTGCGGGGTCCGTAGGCTGTACCGGGTCGGTGGGACCTCCCGGGTTCGTTGGCGGCTGGGGATCGGTAGGGCCTTCCGGATCAGTGGGCGGCTCCGGCTCGCCGGTCCCAGGCACGGTGAGGGTCACCGTTTGCAGGCTTTGGTTGTCGCCCAAGGGGCCGGGATCAAAGAGAAAACCGGCTTCTTCCAGTTGGGCGGCGGTGTAAAAGGCCTTGACCGTCAGGGTAACGATGGTGTCTGCCTTGGCGGGCGTCACGGCGCCGGTGGTGGGGTCGATCACCTCCGGGTGGTCACTGGTCCAGCCGGTGACAATGCCGTAGTAGCTGAAGTCGTCGTCGCCGGTGGGCAGGTTTACCGGTTCGGTCACCCGGTCGGCTGCGGTGTTGTCGCCCAGCAGGGTTTGCAGATCGGCAGCCTTTTTGGCAGCCGCGTCCAGGCGCTCCTGGCGGCTGTATGTATGCATGGGCACCAGCACGGTCACTTCGCTTTCCTTGGTGCTTTGCAGGCAGGTGAGGGTCACGGAGACGGTCAGCTCTGCGCCGGTCTCGTCAAAGTTCAGCATATCGTCGGTAACGGCGTCGTAGTGGATCTTGCCGTTCTTGTCGATCACGGTGTAGTCCTCGTCCCACTCGTCGTTCTCTACCTTGTCCACCGTTACGGTGATCGGGTAGTCGGACTTCACTTTTTTGGCCAGGTATGCTTCAATGGCGCTCTGTACATTTACATCCTGATCGTCGGAGTCAATGTCTGCATAATGACCAAAGTCCGGGTCGCTGTGCACGCCGCTGTACTCGATCATCGCCAGTCCGTCGCCGGAGACGCTGAACAGGGCGTTGTCCGCCTGGGTCAGCAGCTTGTCTGCCGGGCTTTCCAGCTTAACGGTGATCACATAGTTGTTGTTTTTCAGCGCGGTGTCTGTGGCGTTAAAGGTCTTGTTGACGGTGGTGTAGCCCTCGGCGCTGACGATGTAGCGGTACTGACCGAAGATGATGGTATAGTACCCCTGTTCGTCCGGCAGGATCGGGTCGCCATAGGCGCCGGAAGCGCCGTTTTTGTACAGAGCCACCGTGGCGTTTTGCGGGGTGGTGTTGAACCGTACCTTGTATTGGGTGTAGGTCAGCTGTACCGAGATCCGACGGCTCTCGCCGGCAGCAACGGTAAAGCTGCCGCTGGCGGTCTGGCTGCCGCTTTGGTAGGTGGCGGTGTAGGTGTAGTCACCGGCGGGCAGCAGGTAGTTGTAGGTGTCGTAGCCGTACTCGTCCTCCTGGCAGGGCATGGTCTTGCCGTCCTTGTCCTGCACCTTTAGGGTGGCGTAGTCGGTGGTCTTGCCGGTGGCCAGGGTCACGGTAAAGGACACCTGGGTCTGGTCGTCCTGGGCTGCCGGGGTGTAGATGGCGCTGCCCAGGCAAAGCAGCAGGGCCAGCAGGCAGCAAAGGCTGCGGGTGATTTGTTTTTTCATTTTTCTCCTCCTTTTGCGGCACAAAAAAGCCGTGCCGATCTGGCGGCACGGATAGTATGGGTACGCAAAAAGAGCCTTGGAACGATCCCGTTCTAAAGCAAAACTGCACTTCCAACCTAAAGCACCGCAAACAACAGCTCGTGCGCGGCAGGTCTCCTGACTTATGCTTCATTCGCAAAAGCGGCCTTCTCACTCCCGGGGGAGCAATGGCTGCCGTTACCCAAACGGCGGTGCTTTCTTGTCGGCAAATACAGTAGAGGTTCGGGCTGCTCCGGATTCCCACCGGATTCCCTTTTCAGCCTTTGGCGGGGCGCGCAAAGGCACCAAACGCACGCTAAATTGTCTTTATGAGTATAGCATTTAGCGTGCGGCGTGTCAATATAAGTTCACCGGCGTTTTTCGATAGGTGGCAGTCCGGAGATTGGTAAAGCAGACGACTTTTGTGTAGACTATGTAAAGGTGTACCAAAACGAGAACGACCTGTCCGCCGTGCAGCCGGGCAGTGACTTTACCGGCAGTTTTGATTTGGATTAAAAGCGATATGCAAAAAGCGCCTTGCAGCAGCAGGGCGCTTTTTATTGCGTATAGGGATGTGCTTGTGATATAATGAGGATGAGAGGCGCTTCAATCGGTTTTGCAGAAGCAAAGAACGCGCATTCTCTCTGGAAGGGGAAACACAAAAAAATGAAAGCTATACTGAAAAAATGCCTGTGCCTGCTGCTGACGGCAGGGCTGCTGGCCTCGCTGGCTGCCTGTGCCGGACAAACGGACACAGCGGTGGTAAAAGACCTGTTTGGCGATCTGCAAAAGGTCAGTTACAGCAGCACCTACACATCGCTGAAGGACAATAAAACCAACAAGACAGACAGCTGGCGGCAGGGTATGGTCTCCGGAAACGGACTGCAAGGGTTCGTCACCAGCGGCGACCCATACAGCGATACCTTTATTTTCCAAAATATGCACTTCCTGCTGCCGAACAAAAACGCCCGCACCTGCCCGGACACGGCAAATGAGCTGGAGACGGTGCGCCAGCAGATCATTAAAGGGCAGGATATTACAGACAACGCCAGTTATGACGATGTGTACCGGTATCACCCGGGCGGCCAATTACGGTTGGCGCAGACCAAGGCGCATGCCAGGGATTATGTGCGCTACACCGATTACGCCACCGGCCAAGTGGGCGTGCGCTATACGGACAAGAACGGCACCTGGCTGCGCCGCTCCATCACCTCCATGGCGGACGGCGTGGTGATCGCCCGGCTGGATCCGTCCACGACGGGTACGGCGCTGGACCTGACGCTCAGCTACGACGATCTGTCCACCCTGTCCAACTTTGGCAAAAGTGAAGAGGTGGACTTGCAATATAAAAAGGTCACGGCCCAGGACGGCAGCGCCCTGGGACTGATCGCCCATTACCCGGATTACGAGAACAGCGAGCGCAAGACCGGCGGCTATGCCACTTTGACCTATGTGCTGCCGGTGGGCGGCACCCGGGAGCGGGTAACGCTGGACAAGCAGACCAAAGAGAGCCAGTTTGTTGGCGACAATACCGGGGTGCGCATTACCGGCGCTGCCGGACTGGTGCTGCTGACCGTTAGCGACTACACCCTGGAGATGGGCAAGCTATCGGACTTTGCCGGGCAGACGGAGTATCCGCTGCTGGCAGATCTGCGCGCGCAGCTGGAGACGGTGGCCGCCCGGTACAGCACCGACGGCGCCTTTGATTATGACGCCGCGCTGGCGGCGCATTTAAAGGTGTACCAGCCCCAATTTGACGTGGTGACATTGACCCTGAGTGATGAGAATATTCAGCCTAACGAGGCGCTGCTGAAAGCGCAAAAGGGCAAGAAAGAGATCAACGCGGCGCTGGCCCAGCGTACTTACTATGCCGGGCGGTACGCAGCCCTGTGCTGCGCCGGGTATTCTACCGGGCGGCTTTACGGTATGTGGACCGGGGAGTGGAACACCGGTTGGGGCAGCAAGTACACCATGGACGCCAATGTGAACCTGCAGACGGCGGCGCTGAACAGCTCCAATATGAGCCGCGGCCCCCAAGGCTATGTGTACTTCTTGCTGCGCCAGATGCCGGATTGGGAGGAAAATGCCCGGGCCACCCACGGCTTTACAGACGCTATTCAGGCGCCGGTGAATACGGACGGGGACAAGGCGGTGCTGACGGAGACCTGCTATCCCTACCCCTTCCGGTACTGGAACGCCGGGGCGTCCTGGATGCTGCGCCCGCTGTATGAGACCCTGCAAAGCTACGGCAATATTCAGATCCCCCTTAGCGACGAATTCAACTTGCAGGCGCTGCGCTCCGTTCTGTCTGCCACGGAAAAGGATCTGACCGATGCCCAGGTGGCAGCCATGGAGAGGCGGGGCTGGAGGAGGATATTCTCTACCCGCTGCTGACCAAGGCCGCCAACTACTGGGCGCAGCTGCTGACCCCGGAATATTACACTTCGGCGGACGGCTCCATTCATTATGAAAAGGGAAAGACGGCGCTGGGCGAGGGCGAAAGTTACTGCATTGTGCCCAGCTATTCGCCGGAAAATAATCCGGATAATTACGCCAGCCCGTCAGACGCCAACTGCGCCATTGATATTGCTGCTTGCCGGGATAATATGGAAATGCTGCTTTCCGTGATGAACGATGTGGCTCCCGGCGCGGACCAAAGTCGGTGGAAGCAGTTGGAAACGAACCTGCCGCCTTATCTGTATGACGATACCGGGGCGCTGAAGGAATGGGCTACGACTGCTTTTGAGGAGAATAACGAGCACCGGCACCTGAGCCATCTGTACTGTGCCTGGCCGCTGATGGAGACCCGGGGCAATGCCCGGCTGACCGCTGCCTGCAAGCAGGCGGTAGAGAACCGGAAAAGCGAGAATGAGGCATCCCACGCCCTGGTGCACCGCAGCCTGATCGCTGCCCGGCTGCAAGACCGCGCTGCCTTGACGGACGCACTGGTGAATTTGATGAACCATAAGATCCGGTACGATTCCCTGATGACCAACCATGACTATGACCGGGGCAGCTGCTACTGTACGGACTTTGCCATCGGTTATTTGGGCATTGTGCACGAGGCGCTGGTGTACTCCAATGCCGATGAGATCGAACTGCTGCCGGCGCTGCCGGAGAGCGGATTTGACAGGGGCACCCTCACCGGACTAAAGACCCGCAACCGGGCCACCGTTACCCGGCTGCAATGGGATCTGGCGGCCGGTACGGTGCAGGCGGTGCTCACCGCCGATGTGGACCGCACGCTGGCCGTGCGCTGCGGCCAAACGGTACGCACTCTGCACTGCAAGGCCGGTGAGCCGGTGGAAGTGCAGTTCACTCTGGGGGATTGACACCGGGCGGTTATTACTGCCAACACGACTCTGTAAATAGACAAAAACAAAAAGAGCACGCAGTTCGCACTGCGTGCTCTTTTTGTGTGTATCAAGTGTTTTGGCTGTCCGTCGCTGCCCGGCGGGCTTTCAGCTCCTGCTCCACCTGCGCCCGTTGGGCGGGGGTGTAGCGGATAAACAGCAGCGGGACAATATACAGCAGACTGGCTATGGCCGGGGTCAGAATCACCAGCGGCCAGATCCAGCGGTCAAAGGCGGCACTTTGGGTGCCCAGGTAGGTGGACGCCCCTTCAATGGGCTTGTAGTGCAGCAGGTGCAGCGCCAGGGTCGCCAGGCCGGCGGTAATACCGCTGGAGATTTTTGTAAACGAGGTCTGCATGGAGAAGGTGATGCCCTCGGTGCGCTTGCCGGTCTTCCACTCCATATAGTCGATGCTGTCGCAGAAGATGGCAGTTTGGGCAATGGCGGCGGCACCCAGGGGAATACCGCCCAGGCCGATCACCGCCATGGCAAACCACAAATTCTTGCCCTCAAATCCGATAAAGTACGCGGCAATGCGCGCTAAAATATTGCAGGCCTGCATCACGATCAGCGCATTCACATAGCCGTGGCACCATTTTTTGATCTTATCTGCCGCCAGCATACCTAAAAAGCCCGGCAGACCGGTCATAATGTAGTAGATGGTGGACAGCCCCAGCGCGCCGATCAGGCTGTTCTTGCCCAAAAAGTCCGCGGCAATCTCGTACTTGAAGAAGTAGGTCACCAAATTGGCGCCAAAGCCCAAAGCACCCAGCAGGTTGGCAAGGGTCACAAGCAGCAGCATTTTGTTCTTAAACAGCAAGGAAAAGCTCTCCCACAGGCTTTGCTGCTGCACCTCCTGCACCACATGGATCCGCTCCTGTGCCGCATAGCAGCGGTAGCTGAGCATGGAGCCGCCCAGCCCGAAAATCAGGGCAAACACCAGCGCCATCAGCGCCATACTTGCCCCGGTGGCATTGGCGATCATCTCCAGCGCCATGGGAATGACGGTGCTGAATGCGCTATATACGCAGGAGCCGATGGTGCGCGCCCATTGGACGAACCGGTCCCGCTCATTGGAATTGGGCGATACGGCGGCGGTAATGCCCCAGATGGACACATCCTGCACCGTGTAGGCCAGATCCCAACAAATATACATAATCACAAAGTAGCTGACCCGTAGCCACAACAGCTCTTCTTTGGTAGAGAACACCACAAACAGCAGCACGGTAAAGATTCCTACCGGCAGCGGGGTGTAGCGCAAAAACGGCCGCAGCTTTTCGCCGTTTTTGAAGGTGTGTTTATCAATAAAGGAGCCGACAATGGGATCGTTGACCCCGTCCCACACTTTCATTACGATCAGCAGCACGCTGACCACCAGTGCCGGGAACAGGGCAATATCCGTCATAAAATAAGTAAAGAATGACGCTCCGATTAGGGAATAGACCATATTTTGGCCGCTGAGGCCCACCAAAAAGCCGGTTTGTTCCCGGCGGCCGATATACTTCTTTTCTTCCATATTGCTTCCCCCTATATGTTCCGGTTGCGTTTTCGATTTTTGGCAACACGATCCTAAGATATAGAGTAGCCTATCCCGGGTAAAAAAGAAAGCCTTTTTTGCAACTTCCATTGCAGAAAAGGCTTTTTGTCTGTATTTATGCGACAATTTGGCGCGACTGCCGTTTAATCAGTGGCGGATCAGCCCCAGCACCAGGATGACGGCCACCAGTACCGGCAGCACATAGCACATATAGCCACGCATCCAGCGCTGCACTTTCAGTCCCTTGCCGGTGTTGGCCTCTTTGGTAAAGTTCTTCCAGCCCCAGCCGTAGCGGGAGGTGCAGAAGAAAATAAAGATGAGAGAGCCCAGCGGCAGCAGCAGATTGCTTACCACAAAGTCCTCCAGATCCAGCACGCCGGTGCCCGGACCCAAAGGCTGGAACTTGGAGAGCACATTGAACCCTAATACGCAGGGCATACTCAGCAAGAGCATGAGAATGCCGTTGAACAGGCAGGCTTTTTTGCGGCTCCAGCCGGACAGATCCATGGTGCAGGACACAATGTTTTCAAACACGCCCAGCACGGTGGAAAAGGCGGCAAAGCTCATAAACACAAAGAACAGGCTGCCCCACACGCGCCCCAGGGGCATGTGGTTAAAGATATTAGGCAGGGTAATGAAGATCAGGCTGGGACCGCTGTCCGGTTGCACACCGTAGGCAAAGCAGGCGGGGAAAATGATCAGTCCGGAGCACAGAGCCACCAGTGTGTCCAGCGCCGCCACCCGGGCAGACTCGCCCATCAGTGCGCGCTCCTTGCCGATATAGCTGCCAAAGATGGCCATAGCGCCGATGCCCAGACTCAGGGTAAAGAACGCCTGGTTCATGGCCCCGGCCACCACATTGCCGATGCCCACTTTCTTCATCCGCGCCAAATCCGGCACCAGGTAAAAGCGCAGCCCCTGGCTGCCCCCGGCGGTGCACACACTGTTGATCGCCAGCACCACCATAATGACCAGTAGTGCCACCATCATCCACTTGGTAATGCGCTCCAGCCCCTTTTGCAGACTAAAGGAGCACACCAAGAAGCCCAACACGACGATAATGCCCATAAACAGGGTCATGCGTAGCGGGTCGCCCAGCATTTGGCTGAATTGTGCCGCCACACCGTCGGTGTCGGCGCCTACGAACTGGCCGCCGGCGGTGCGGACAAAGTAGTCCAGCATCCACCCGGCCACGCTGGTGTAAAACATCATCAGAATATAGTTGCCGGCCATGGCCACATAGCCGTGCAGGTGCCACTTGCTGCCCTTCGGCTCCAACTGCTGGTACAGCCGAGCGGGGCTGCGCTGGCCGGCGCGACCCATGGCAAATTCCATGGTCATCACCGGTATGCCCAGGATCACTAAGAAAAACAGATAGATCAGTACAAAGGCACCGCCGCCGTATTGCCCCACCATGTATGGGAATTTCCACACATTGCCAATGCCGATGGCGCACCCGGCGCTCAGTAGAATAAAGCCCAGACGGCTGCCCAGTTGTTCGCGTTGTTCCATAATTTTCATTTTCGGCAGATGTCTGCCGCCCTCTCGTTGATTTGCCGTACCATTTTACACGATTATGCGTCCGTTTGCAAGAGGGTTTCTTCTACTGCCCGGCGCACGGTGCCCGGCAGGCGGGTGCGCTTTAGCGCCCGGCGCAGTTCGTCCTTAGTTTCGGCGATTTTGAACAAACGGTAGCACTCGGTTTTGTGCGCATTGCTGCCCTGCCAGCGGCAAAAGATGTTCAGCACCCGATCCTTGACCGATGCCGCCTTGCGGCAGGTAGCCCCTTGCAGGTGCAGTTGTGTCCCCACAGTAGGGTCATAGTCGGTAAGAATTACGGTAGCTTCGCCTGCGGCATTTTGGGTCACTTCCGCTTCTGCGCAGGTGAGGACGGACGGCTCCAGATCCTTGAATACCAAGGTTAGCTGTCGCTTTTTCGGCAGCACGGTGCAGTCGCCGGCGGTGGGCGCCACAGTCACCGTCAGCGCGTTGCCTTGCAGCTGCTGGGTGATTTGGGTCTCGGCCTTGTGGGTGTCAAAATCCGTTTGGCCGTTGTCCTCATATAAGGTAAAGTCGCCGTCCCCGGTATAGAGCCACAGGGTCAGCGCCGCCGGGTTGCCACAGGCGTTGCCCGGGTCGTCGCTTAGCGGTAGGATGGCTCCGGCCTTGGCCAGCACCGGCATTTCCGTCAATTCTCGGTGAAGGGTCAGGCGCAGGGGACCGGTGTAGACCGCCCCGGTGAACAGATCTGTCCACCGTCCCGGCGGGATCCAGGCGTCCACAGCGCCCATACCCAACTGCTTTTTTTGCGGAGAGGTGATGGGGTACACCAACAGCTGGCTGCCAAACAGGTAGCCGTTGCCGTAGGCTTTGTCGTAGGCTTCCTCCGTCTCCGGGTAGGCATAGTACAGTGGCTCACACAGGGCCAGTCCCTCCCGGTGGGTGCGAGCGTCCATTGTGTAGAGGTAGGGAATTAGCCGATGACGCAGGCGCAGCCAGTCCTTGGCAGCGGCGCACACATCCGGCCGATAGCGCCAAGGCTCTTTGCCCATCAGGTCGTTGGAGGTGGAGTGCAGCCGCAGAATGGGGCTGAATACCCCCAGTTGCAGCCAGCGCAGGTACAGCTCCTCGTTGCGCTCGCCCAGGTAGTGGCCGCCGATGTCGTGGCTCCACCAGGTGTAGCCCACATTGGCTGCCGTAGCTGTAAAGTAGGGCTGAAAGTGCAGCACCCGCCAGCTTTGGGCGGTGTCGCCGGAAAAGCCCAGGGGATAGCGGTGGGCACCCGGGCCGCTGTAGCGGGACAGGATCAGCGGCAGCCTGCCGTTCTCTGCGTTGTCCAGATAATGGTAGTGGTTCAGCGCCACCAGCGGGTCCAGCCTGGGCACATCGCTTTTTTTGCCCTGTTGCCAGTCCAACCACCAAAAGTCCACGCCTTCTTTTTCATAGGGCTTGTGGAGCACATCAAAGTAGGCGTTCCAAAAGGCGTCACTGCCGCACCGGAACGGAATATCCTGCTTGGTTTTCGGGTCCAGCCCCATCGCCTTAGCCATGGCCGGGTACGGATCCTCAAAGGCGCGCACCCCGTCCGCCGGGTGCAGGTTGACGGTGGTGTGCAGCCCCATTTGGTGCAGATCCTGCAAAAAGGCCTTGTAGTCCGGGAACAGTTCCGTATTCCAGGAATAGCCTGTCCAGCCGTCTTTGCCCTTATAGTGGGTGCCAAAGCGTTTGTTGGGGTCCGTCCAGTGCCAGTCCATATCCACGGTGGCTACCGTCAGCGGCACATTTTCCGCCGCAAAGCGCTTCATCAGCCCTAAGTATTCCGCCTGGGTGTAGGCGTGGTAGCGGCTCCACCACACGCCCAGGGCAAACCGGGGGATCAGGGGCACCGATCCGCTGATTTTATAAAAATCCTGTATCGCCGCCCGGTAGTCGTGGCCGTAGGCAAACACATACACATCTTTGCCCTTTCTCTTGCGGGGGCAAAAACGGCCGTCCGCATCCAACAAAAAGCTGCGGCTGTCGTCTAAGAGACTCACCCCGTCCCGGGACACCAGGCCGTCCTGCAAAGGTACCGGCCCAAAGGTGGCGTCCAGGGTGCGGCAGGTGCCGTGCAGGTTGCCGAAGTTCAGGCAGTCCGCCGTTTTGCCGTCTGAGAAAGTTACCGTCTGCGGCGTGCCGGTGCGGGCGTGGACGGTGAGGGTGATCTCCGGTGTGGTTAGGGTGATCGTTCCCCGGTGCAGTGTCGCCTTGCACGGTGGCACATCAAAGGCTCGAAACCACACGGCAGTGCTGGCTCGGTCTTCAAATGCGCCGTCGGGGCAGTGCTCCACCCGGATCAGTCGCGGGGTCAGTACCGTCAGCCGGCAGTGACCGAAAATAAAAATTTGCTTCTCTTTGGCCGTACCCGCCGTGCGGGCACGCAGTGCTTCTTTTAACATAAAAAATCCCCCTGTCTTTCAAGCCTATTGTACCATATTCAGCGTCTAAAGCAATACCCGATTGTCCCCGGTTGACTTGCCGGGAAAAAACAGGTACAATGAAAGGGAGAAAAAGCCAAAACCGTACAGGGGGGAAAAGTATGGGATTTTTGGAAAATACGCTGGGGGACAGTCCCATTGTGGCAGCTGTAAAGGACGAGCCGGGGTTGGAGCGGTGCCTGAACAGTCCGTGCCGGGTGGTATTTGTGCTGTTTGGAGATTTGAATTCCGTGCCGCGGATTGTGGCCGAGCTGAAAACGGCGGGCAAAACGGTATTTGTGCACGCAGACCTGATCGAAGGTCTGTCTGCCCGGGAGGCGGCAGTGGATTATCTGATTCACGCAGCCCGGCCGGATGGGATTATTTCTACCCGGCTGCCGCTATTGCGCTTTGCCAAGGCCAAGGGCCTGCGCACCATTTTGCGCTTTTTTCTGATTGATTCCATTGCGATGGAGAATATAGCCAAAATGAAGAACGAGCGCTGCGTGGATTTGATCGAAGTGCTGCCCGGGCTTATGCCAAAGGTGATTCATCGGGTGGCTGCCACCTGTGGCAAGCCCATTATCGCCGGGGGATTGGTGACGGAAAAGGCCGATGTGGTCAACGCCCTGGAGGCGGGCGCACTGGCAGTGTCCTCCACCAATCCGGGGGTTTGGCAGATGTAAGATAATGTACAAGTGTTCATTATCTTTTTTGCGTATTGCCAGCGGCAATTCTTTGTGTTATACTAAAATTACTTTAAGTGCATAACAGCCGAGAGATTTGAGCAACGGTAAAAGCACGGAGCAGAGCGCTCCGTCTTTTTTCGTTGCTTATTTTTTTGCCTGTTTTGCAAGAATAAGGGGGATATACAAATGTATGATGTAGCGATCATCGGCGGCGGTATTGCCGGGTGTGCCTGTGCTTACCGGCTGGCGCGCTGCCGGGTGCGGGTCGTTCTGTTGGAGAAAGAGAACGACATCTGTATGGGTGCCACCCGCGCCAACAGCGCCATTATGCACGCCGGGTACGATCCGCACCCGGGCACGCTGATGGCCAAGCTGAATGTAAAAGGCAATGCCATGAGCCGGGAGATTTGCAAAAAGCTCCATGTGTCTTGGAAAGACACCGGCTCCCTGGTGGTGGCCTTGAACGATGAAGACATGGATACCTTGCAGGACCTGCTGGAGCGGGGGCGCGAGAACGGTGTGCCGGGGCTGGAGCTTTGGGACGCCGCGCAGGTGCGAGCCAAGGAGCCCAATGTAACGGAGACGGCCAAGGGTGCTTTGTGGGCGCCTACGGCAGCCATTGTTAATCCTTGGGAGTTTGGTTTGGCTATGGCCGAGGTGGCGGTGCAAAACGGTTGTGAACTGCGCCGTCGGTTCCCGGTGGAGAAGATTGAAAAGACAGCGGAGGGCTATGCCCTGTCCGACGGCAAAGACACGGTGGAGGCACGGTATGTGATCAACGCTGCCGGCGTGTACGCCGATCGGGTGAACAACCTGGTGGCGGCGCCGTCCTTTACCGTAGAGCCTACGGTAGGCGAGTATTACCTGCTGGATAAGTGCGAGGGCAACCGGGTGTCTACGGTGATTTTTCAGTGCCCGGGCAAAGAAGGCAAGGGCGTGCTGGTGGCGCCTACGGTGCACGGCAATTTGATCGTAGGGCCAAATGCGGTGGTGCGCCGGGATCCGGACGATACGTCTGACACCGCAGCGGGCCTGGCTGAGGTGCGCCAAAAAGCGGTGCGCACGGTGCCCGGCGTGGATTTTCGCCAGAATATCCGCAACTTTGCCGGTATGCGGGCCAATTCCACCGTGGATGATTTTATTATTGATTTTGCGGCGGCGCATTTCCTGAATGTGGCGGGCATTCGCTCTCCCGGGTTGACTTCTGCGCCGGCCATTGCCGATTATGCGGCGGAGCTGCTGGCCGCAGACGGACTGGATCTGACGGAGAAAGACAGCTACATAGACAGTCGGGAGAAAGTGCATTTCAACCGGTTGAGCGCTGCGGAGCGCAAGGCGCTGATTGAGAAAAACCCTGCTTACGGGCGGGTGATTTGCCGATGTGAGACGGTGACGGAGGGCGAGATCTTAGATGCCATTCATTCGCCTATTCCGCCGGTATCCGTAGACGGCATTAAGCGCCGCACCGGCGCCGGTATGGGGCGCTGCCAGGGCGGTTTTTGCGGGCCGCGGGTGGTAGACCTGCTGGCACGGGAGCTGGGCGTGTCGCCGTTGACGATTTTGCAGGATCGGGACGGCAGCGAAATTCTTACTGCCTATACAAAAGGGGAGGTGCGTGCGTAATGTATGATCTGATCGTAATTGGCGGCGGACCTGCCGGTTTGGCAGCTGCCTATGCAGCCTGGAACAAAGGGCTGAAACACATTGCCATCTTAGAGCGGGACAAAGAACTGGGCGGTATTCTCAACCAGTGCATCCATAACGGCTTTGGCCTGCATTACTTCAAAGAGCAGCTTACCGGTCCGGAGTACGCCTCTCGCTTTGCCGCCATGGTGGCGGACACCGGCGTGGAGGTATTCCTGGACACCATGGTGCTCCAGGTGACCCCGGAGAAGCAGGTGCACGCGGTAAGCAAGAAAGAGGGCTACCGGGTGCTGGAGGCCAAGAGCATTGTGCTGGCCATGGGGTGCAGAGAGCGCACCCGCGGCGCCATTTCCATTCCCGGCACGCGCCCGGCCGGTGTGCTCACTGCCGGTGCTGCCCAGCGGTATGTGAATATGGAGGGCTACATGGTGGGCAAGCGTGTGGTCATTCTCGGCTCCGGTGACATTGGGCTGATTATGGCTCGGCGTATGACCCTGGAGGGCGCCAAGGTGCTGGCCTGTGTAGAGGTAATGCCTTATTCCGGCGGGTTGCAGCGCAACATTGTGCAGTGCCTGGAGGATTTTGATATTCCGCTGTATCTGTCCCACACCATTACGGACATTCGGGGCAAAGCCCGGGTGGAGCAGGTGGTCGTGTCCCAGGTGGACGACCAGCGCCGTCCCATTCCCGGTACGGAGATGACCTTTGACTGCGACACGGTGCTGTTGTCCGTGGGGCTGATCCCGGAGAATGAATTGACCCGGGACGCCGGAATCGTTATGGATCCACGCACCAACGGCGCGTTGGTGTATGAGAACCGGGAGACCTCGGTGCCCGGCATTTTTGCCTGCGGCAATGCGCTGCATGTGCATGATTTGGTAGACTTTGTGACCGCAGAGAGTATGGCTGCCGGCGCGGCGGCTGCGGATTATGTGCAGGCCGGCGAGCTGGATCGGGAGCGCACAGTGCAGGTGACCACCAATGCCCATATCGGCTATACGGTGCCCCAGCGTTTCCGTGCAGACAGTGACGGTGTGGAGTTCTACTTCCGGGTGCGGCGCGTGTTTAAGGAGAGCCGCATTCAGGTGACCTGCGGCGATCAGGTCATTGCGTCCTTTAAGCGGGAGCATATGGCTCCCGGCGAGATGGAGACCATTAAGATTCCTAAGGCGCTGCTGGCACGGATGGACGGCGACACCTTGCATATTGCAGCAGAGGAGGTACAGGCATGAAGGATTTGATTTGCATTATGTGCCCCAAGGGCTGCCACTTAAAGGTAGATGAGGAGCACGGTTATACGGTGACCGGCAATCGCTGTCCCCGGGGTGCGGAGTACGGTCACAATGAGCTGAAGAACCCCACCCGGGTAATCACCTCCACCGTGCGGCTGCGCAGCAAAAGCGCTTGTCGCCTGCCGGTAAAGACGGATGGCCAGATCCCCAAGTATATGATGGAGGAGGCCATGCGGCTTTTGGACAAAGTGGAGGTCACGGCGCCGGTGCATGTTGGCGATGTGGTGGTAGACAATATCTTCCGCACCGGGGTGCACTTTGTGGCCACCAAAACGGTAGAAGAATAAGCGTATTCACTTGGCCCGCTTGCTCCGGTAAGCGGGCTGTTTTAATAGACAGGCACTGCCGGGTGCCGTGTAAATTTCCAAAGTTGAAAACCCTGTCGTTTTTTGGTAAAATAGGGACAGAAGCAGGTGTGCCGCTTGTGGCTGCCGGCGGATAAGGGGGATTTTTTATGAAGTTGAAAACAGTGGCATTAGGCGCTGCCGCAGCGGGCTTGGTTGCGGCAGAAGCGGTCAATCTGTATAAGCAGGTGATGGGTCGTGGGGATCGCCCCAAGCGCCCCATGACCCGCCTGATGGAGATGAAGGACAAGGACGATTACGCTATGGCGGACGCCTGGCGCCAAAAGTACACCGATTGGGTCAACACCCAGCCGGTGGAGAACTGCACCATTACCTCTGACCGGGGTGACCTGCTGCGGGGGTATTATCTGCCGCCGAAGGGTGACTCCAAGGTGATTGTGTTCGGCTCCCACGGGTTCCATGCGGACCACACGGTGGACCCGCATACTTTTATTAAGCACTACCACGACCTGGGCTACGGTTTCTTTTGCTGCGACCATGTGGGCGCCGGTGCCTCCGGTGGCGAGTATGTGGGCTTTGATTACTATGAGAGCCAAGATATGCTCCGCTGGATCGAGTACCTGACTGCCCGCTTTGGGCAGGATATTACCGTGATACTCCACGGGGTGTCTATGGGCGCTGCTACCGTGTTGCAGCTGGCAGGCAGCCGCTGCCCGGATTGTGTCAAGCTGATTATCTCCGACTGCGCCTATACCAGTGCCAAGGACGAGTTTTCCTATGTGGCTCGGAATGCCGGGTTGCGCCACCCCCAGCCGGTGCTGTGGCTGTTCAATGAGATGAATAAGCGCCTGGCCGGGTTCGATTTGGAAAAGACAGATGTGCGCCAAAGCGTGCGAGAGGCCAAGGTGCCCATTCTCTTTATCCACGGTGCGCTGGACGACTTTGTACCCCCGGAGATGGTGTACGAACTCTATAACCTGTGTCCGGCGGATAAAAAGGAACTGAAAATTTTTGACAACGCCAAGCACGCCCAAAGCTGCCTGCTCAATGAGGAAGAATATCATCGAACCGTGGATGATTTTATCCGCCGACGGTTGCCCGCTACGATATAAAATAATATTCCGGGAGGAAATGTTGTGTCTGTAAAAAAAATAACCGTTACCGCGTTGGAGACGGCGCTGAAGGACATTATGCGCCAAACGCCCTTTGAGAAGATCACCGTGTCTGATATTACGAACCGGTGCCAGCTCAATCGTCAAACCTTTTATTATCATTTTGCAGACAAGTACGCCCTGCTGGGTCAGATTTATAAACAGGAGATTTTTGATCCCTTTACCGACGGTCTGACCTTTGAAAACTGGAATACCCATTTGTTGCAAATGTTTGAGACGATGGCGGCGGACGCGGCGCTTTATAAGAATGCGGTGCTCCACGCAGACGATGAGTTTCGTCGGTTCTTGTTTCAGAGTGCTGCGACGCTGTTTCGGGACGCAGTTGCTAAGTTGAACTTGCGCTCCGGTTTGCAGGTCAGTGAGGAGGAACAACACTTTATTGCGGACTTTTTTGCCTACGGTATTACAGGCACGGTGCTGGATTGGGTGCGCGGCGGAATGCGCAAGACCCCGGACCAGTTGGCGGCGCAGCTGCGTCACTTGGCTGCCGATTGCCAAAAGGTGGCGGTAGAGCGGGCCAGCGGTACGCTGTAACAATCGCATAAAACAGAAAGGACCCCGGCGGTGCAGCACCGTCGGGGCTTTGTTTATGCCGTAAAAAAGGAGCCTGCAATTGCTTACAGGCTCCTTGAAAGGGGTTTGAGGATTTATTTATTCAATACAGATTCCGGTCCATTTGCCATCATCTCTTTGATTTTATGACGATCACGGTAGGCACTCAGCAAGGTAGTTGCCAGGGTGAATACCACCATAATGGCCACCAGGATCAGTACATCCTTGGTAACGCTGCCGTTCCATGTGCCGGCCAGTGCTTCCTTAAACAGGCGCACGGAGTAGGTCATGGGCATGAACGGATACAGCTTCTGGAAGAAGGTGGGGCAGGTCTCGATGGGGAAGGTGCCTGCGCAGGAGGTCAGCTGCAAGATCAGCAGCAGTAGCGCAACGAACTTGCCTGCGTCGCCCAAGTGTACCAGGCAGAACTGAATGATCGAGATAAAGGTCAGCGATACCAAACAGCAAGACAGGTACAGCATACCTAAGTTGGCGACTTTAATGCCAAGCACGTGGTGGATTACGAATGCCAGCAGCACCGCCTGGAGCAGCCCCAGCAGCATGAACACGAATGCACGCAGTACCACATGGTCGCTGTCTTTAGACAGAATACGAATTTTCTTTTGATAATCCAGGTAGATACCGAAGAAGATCATCAAACCGCCGACCCACATAGACAGACTCATAAAGTAGGGGGCGAATGCGGAGCCGTAGTTGTCTACCGGCTGCACATGCTGGGTGTCGGTGGATACCGGCTCCTCACTGTAATCGGCCAAGCCGTCCAGGGCCTTCAGCTGGTTGTTGGTGGTGGTCAGGTTTTCCTCCACACCGTCCTTGGCGGTGTCTGTGCCGGCCTTTAATGCGGCGGCACCGGTGTTCAGCTTGGCAGCACCGTTTTCCAGTTGAGAGGCACCGCCGTTCAGCTGGTTGATCCCGCTTTGCAGCTGGGAGGCACCGTTTTGAATGGTCGTCGTCTTGGTGTTGATTTGGTCAGAACCGTCTGCCAGCTGGGCAGTGGCGATTTTCAGTGCCTTTACGCCTGCCAGCAGATCGCCTGCGCCGCCGTCCAGTGCGGTTACACCCTTGGCCAGGGTGCCGGAGGAGGACAGCAGTGTGTCGGTGCCGTCTGCCAACTGGCTTGCGCCGGTGGCTACGGCGGCTGCGCCTGCGTTCAGCGCATCATTGTTCTTTTCCAGGGTTTGCAGACCCTTTTGCAGTTTTGCAGTGCCGGTGTTTAGAGCCACAGCACCATCATCTAACATTTTGACACCGGCCTGTACCTGGCCGATACCCGCTTGCAGTTTGGCCATACTCTTGGCAGAGTCGGTCTCCAGCAGCTGCACGCCCTGCTTCATGGTGGCCAAACCGGTATTGATCTGGCTCTTGCCCTGCTTCAGTTTGGCAAGCTTCTCTCGATTCTCTGCAGTGTTGCACTGTTGCAGATACTGACCCACCTGCTGCTGCACAGCGGCGTTGCTAATGTAGGGATAAGCCCCGGTGAGCAGCTTTACGCTGGTCTCAAAGTTGGTGATCAGGCTGTCTACACCGGTGGTGTAGGCGCTCAGCTGGGTGGTCATCTGGTCCACGCCAGTCTCCAGCTTCTTCTCTGCGGCAGCCAGGTCGGTGGCGCCGTCTGCGGACTGGGTCTTCAGGTCGACCAAGCCGCTTTCCAGACCGGTAATGCCGGACTGGAGCTTGGCGATACCGTCCATCACATCGTCGCTGCCGGCAGAGGCGTTAGCCACGCCGTCGGTATATGCTTTCAGGTTGGTGCGCAGGGCAGCGGAACCGTCTGCCAACGCGGTGGCACCGTCGTTCAGCTCCTTTACGCCGCTTTTCAGGGCGGGTACATTGTCGTTTAACTGCTGGGTGCCGGCTTTCAAGGTGGCAGCGCCCTTTTGCAGCTTGGCGGCGCCGGTGTCTACCTGGGTGGCGCCGTCTGCCAGTTTGGCGGTACCGGCCTTAAATACAGACAGGCCGCTGACCAGGTCTTTGCTGCCCTTTGCCAGCTTTTCTGTGCCTACATTCAGGCTGATGGTGGCGGTGGACAGCTGCTGGGTGCCGTCTTTTACGGAACCGGCGCCGTCAGACAGCTGCTGTAAGCCGTCTTTCAGGATTTCCAGCGCGTCCGGCACGGAGTAAAGCTTATCTGTCAGGGTGGCGGTGATTTCCTTGTTTACCGCACCGTTGACGGTTTCTTTAATGGTGGGCATCATGCCGCTTTCCAAAATCTGGGAGGCTAGGTAGTTGCGCTTTTGGTTGGCAACATATTGGATTTGGGCGTGTTGCTTCTTGGTATTCTTGGAGGCCGTGGAGATAGAATCGGTCAAGTCTGCCGGAATCAGAACCTCGGCGTAATACTTGTCGTTCATCAGACCGTCTTTTGCGTCTGCCTCACTGACAAAGTGAAAGTCCAGCGAGCCGTCTTCCTCTAAATTGTCACAAATCTCTTTACCTACATTGCGGTCTTTGCCGTTGATTTTGGCGCCGTTGTCCAGGTTGACCACCGCCACAGATACATCTTGCAAGCGGGAATACGGATCCCAGAATGCGCTCAGATAGAAGTAACTGTACATCAGCGGAATGATCAGCACGCCGATAATTACGGCGGCCTTGATGATGGTCTTTGCCATCGGCTTTTTTTGCTTCGTAGCCACAACTAAAACTCCTTTTCTAAAAATTCTACACATAGTATATGACCGCGATAACGATTTGTAATTAGTTATTTATAACGAAATGTCTGAAAATTTGACAAGCACCGTAAAATGTATAAAAACTATAAAAAGCGCAAAAAACGGACAGCTGCCACGACTGTGCGTTTCTTATATAAATATATATACCATATTATTCCGGGAAGTGCACGGTAATGGTTGTGCCTTGCCCCTCCACGCTGTCCAGCTCCATCGTTGCGTCGTGCACCTGGGCAATATGCTTGACGATGGCCAGCCCCAGCCCGGTGCCGCCGGTCTCTTTGCTGCGGCTTTTGTCCACTCGAAAGAAGCGTTCAAAGATACGCTCCCGGTACTTCTCCGGTATGCCGATGCCGGTGTCGGCCACCTGTAAGGCGGTGCCGCCCTGCTCCGGGTGCAGGGTTACCGTAACACTGCCTTGGGGCTGGTTGTAGCGAATGGCGTTGTCGCACAGGTTGTAGAGCAGTTCCTCCAGCAGGCTTTTGTTGCCCTTAATGTAAATGGGCGCTTCCGGGGCCGCCAGGCGCAGGTCTACTGTTCGGCTTTGGGCGTTGATTTGCAGGGACTGCACGCAGTCTGACGCCAATTCCGTTAAATTCACTTCTTCAAAGAGGATCTCGCCGTCGTTCTCCTCCAGCTGGGACAGTTGAATAATATCCTCTGCCAAAGATACCAGCCGCAGCGCCTGCTTGCGAATGGTGTGGGCAAAGGGCTTTATGTCCTCCGGCCGAGCCATTCCGTTTTCGATCAGTTCAGCATAACCGGCAATGGAGGTCAGTGGGGTTTTCAGTTCGTGGGACACATTGGCGGTAAATTGCTTTTTTTGTTTTTCCAGCTGGCGCTTTTTTTCATTATTGGCCCGGATCTTCTCCACAAAGGGGCGCAGCTCTTTTTCGGTTCGTACCCGGTCCATGTGGTCGATGTGTTCGCCCAACTGTTCCAGCGGTTGAATAATTGCGCCGGTGATGGCGTAGCTGACCGGCACGGAAGCCCCCAGCACCGCCGCTAAAATGCCCAGTACATAGGGCAGTTCCTTGCGGATGATGGCGCCGGTCAAGGCACCGGTGTTGTCGTGGGCCACTGTCAGCGCCAGGGTGATGAGCACCACGGTGGCGATCACTGCCAGAGCGGTAAAGCAAAATACACGGAAAAAGACTTTCTTACGCATGGTCAGTCACCGATCTTGTAGCCCACATTGCGAATAGTTTTAATGGCGTCCCCGGCGGTGCCCAGCTTTTTGCGCAGGGACTGGATATGTACATCCACCGTGCGGTTGCCGTGTTCAAAATCGTAGCCCCAAATTTTTTCCATCAGGGAGTCTCTGGTGAGCACAATGCCCCGATTCTTCATCAGGTACTTGAGAATTTCGTATTCTTTATAGGTCAGCTCCACTTCGTTGCCGTCTACCTGCACGGTGTGTCGGCTCACGTCTATGCGAATGGTGCCGTAGTTCAGATCCTCTTTCTTCACCCGGTCGATGCGGCGCAGCAGCGCCTTTACCCGAGAGATCAGCTCCATCACCCCAAAGGGCTTGGTTATATAGTCGTCGGCGCCGGAGTCCAGCCCTTTAACTGCGTCGATCTCGCCGGTTTTGGCAGTCACCAGGATCACGGGCAGTTTGCTGTAAGCGGGGGTGGAGCGAATGGTTTCCAGCACTTTCAGTCCGTCTGTGCCCGGCAGCATAATGTCCAGCAGGATCAGATCCGGCAGGTGGCTCTCCATTTGGGCGAAGAAATCCCGGCTGTTCTCAAATCCCAGCGTTTCGAATCCGGCGCTCTTCAGCGCATAGCTTTCCAGCTCTCGAATACTGGCATCGTCCTCTACAATATAGATCTTTTGGCTCACACCGTCACCTCCTACTCCTTTTAGCATAGCAAAAATTCACCGTTAGTGCAATGCGTATTTGCGCAAATAATCCTCAAAGCTTTTCATAAACCGGGCGTTCTCTTGGCTCTTTACGCTCTTTAAGTAGCGATGGGTCTGATAGCTGCCCTGGCTCAGCTCAATAATGCACACAGCCAGATTGGAGCAGTGGTCCGCAATGCGCTCAAAGCTGTTGATGATGTCAAAGAACAGCATACCGGTCTCAATGGTGCATTCCCCGGCCTGTAAGCGCTTGGTGTGGCGGGCGCGCAGCTCTGCCTTTAAGTTGTCAATCACCTGCTCCAGCGGCTCAATGGTTTGGGCGGCAGCCACATCGTTCTCAATAAAGGCGTTGGTGGCCTTGGTGATGATCTCCTGCACGGCGCTGCTCATCACTTCTAGCTCCTTGGAGGCTTCCTTGGAGAAGTGGATCTTGTCCTCGTGCATGGTGCGCTTGGTTTTTAGAATATTCACTGCGTAGTCGCCGATTCGTTCAAAGTTGCCGATGGCGTGGGACAGCTTGCTCACCTGCATACTGTTCTCCAGGCTCAGCTGCATACTGCTGATCTTGACCAGGTAGGTCTCCAGTTCGTCCTCAAAGGCGTCCAGCGCCTTTTCATTTTGGCGAATCGCCTCGCTGTCTTTCTTATTGTAGACCCGGATGAAGCCCAGGGACAGCAGGGTGTTTTTCTGGGCCAGGCGGGCCATATCGTTGGTGCGCTCCCGGCACTTCTCAATGGCAAAGGACGGGGACATCAAAAAGCGTTCCTCTACCAGTGCGTCGCTGTCTGCGGCAGCGGGCTGCGTCTTGTCTGCCTTGTCCCGCACGATCAGGCAGGACAGCTTTTCCAGCTGCTTGCCAAAGGGAAACAGCAGCACAGTGCAAAATACATTGAATGCGGTGTGAATGGCGGCAATGTCTGCGCCGTTTACCGCTTTATCCAAAAAGGCAAAGTGGAAGATGGCATTGGCACCGTAGAACAGCGCCATACCGCACACCACGCCGATGATGTTAAAGGTTAGGTGAATGACAGCGGTGCGCTTGGCGTTTTTGTTGGTGCCGATACTGGAGATCAGCGCCGTGATGCAGGTGCCGATATTTTGCCCCAAAATAATGGGAAATGCGGCGCCCACGGAGATGGCACCGGTGGCGGACAGTGCTTGCAGAATACCCACGGAAGCGGAAGAACTTTGAATGATGGCGGTGAGGATCATACCCACCAGCACGCCCAGAATGGGGTTAGAGAACATGGTGAATACGCCGGTAAAGGCCGGATCGCTCTCCAGCGGTGCCACAGCTCCGCTCATAGCCTCCATGCCGAACATCAGAGTAGAGAAGCCCAGGAGAATGGAACCCAGTTCCTTCTTCTTCTCGCTTTTGCAGAACATATAGAGTACAATGCCGATCAGCGCCAGTATCGGGGAGAAGGTGCTGGGTTTCAGCATGGTCAAGAATACATTGCTGCTCTCAATGCCGGTGAGCGACAGCAGCCAGGAGGTGATACAGGTGCCGATATTGGCGCCCATAATAATGCCCACCACTTGGTTCAGTGCCATAATGCCGGAATTTACAAAGCCCACGGCCATCACGGTCACGGCGCTGGAGGACTGGATCACGGCGGTAACGCCGGCGCCCAGCAGCACGCCCTTAATGCGGTTGTTGGTCATTTTTTCCAGCACGGACTCGAATTTGCCGCCGCCCATTTTTTCCAGGCCGCTGCCCATCACATTCATGCCAAAGAGAAAGAGGGCCAGACCGCCGATCAGGCTTAAGAAGTTGAAAATTGTCATCGGATATACCCCGCTGTTTTCTGTTTTGTCTTGTTTTTTATTTCGTTCCCACTTAGCATATAGGAAGTCTGTTAAGTTTGAATTCGGCCAATGTTAAATTTGGGTTAAATGTTCTGCGACAAAAGACTGGATATTTTGTCGGAAAGTGCGCGAATTTGGCTGTAAACGGTGGTTGACGATTGGCGATGAGTATGGTATAGTCATAGTGTACTACTATGTATAGTACAGAGAACGAGAAAAAGGAGCGTGCACGGTTGTTTCATATAGATAATCGCAGTCGGGTGCCCATTCACCAGCAGCTGCAAGCGCAGATCGTGCGGTATGTGTCCCAGGGGCTGTTGCTGCCGGACCAGCAGCTGCCGTCGGTGCGTGCCATGGCACAGCAACTGG
>ERZ827088.890-NODE-890-length-40515-cov-4.000643_pt1 | contig 40515 bp, 28 predicted proteins | sample MGYA00519922_ERZ827088 | MGnify/ENA primary metagenome ERZ827088 (study PRJEB31778, sample SAMEA3449254) | human gut metagenome | biome: human gut; feature: human-associated habitat; material: faeces | place: United Kingdom | collected 2010/2012 ...
TGCAAGAAGTTTGAACTTCGTCACATCAATACCTACAGATTCTGCCGCAATACGGTTATCTCTGGTTGCCATGATCGCACGTCCGCTTCTGGAGTTAACCAGGTTCTGCACGATAAACAGAGTCAGAAGAAGAAGGATCACACCGATCAGGAAAAAGTAATTCTTGATATCTTTATAAAGAGTTGCTGTTCCTGAAATACCAAGGGCACCTTTGAGGATCTGTTTTCCGCCCGGATCCATATGAAGACCTGCCGCACTGGTTGCAACGTGAAGTCCTTTGTCATCCACGCCAATGTAAAGTACATTGATCAGGTTCTTGATGATCTCACCAAAAGCCAGTGTAACAATAGCCAGGTAGTCACCGCGGAGACGAAGTACCGGAATACCGATCAGGAAGCCGAACAGCGCGGCTACTGCAGTTCCCACCAGAAGTGCCAGGAAGAACCGAAGCCCCGCCGGGTGAATCGTGTCAGCCGTGATCTTGGAAAACAGCGCTCCGGAAAAGGCTCCGGCGCACATGAAGCCCGCGTGTCCCAGACTCAGCTCTCCCAGGATACCTACGGTCAGGTTCAGGGAGATGGCCAGAATCACGTATACGCACAGGGGAACCAGAAGTCCCTGTAAAAGACTGGAAATCATTCCCGCCTGCATACAAAGGGTAACGATAATATATGCTGCAACGACGATTCCATATGTAATCAGATTGCTGCGGAGCTGTTTGTTTATTTTCTTCATCTTCTTCACCTACACTTTCTCCTGAATCTGCTTACCCAGAAGTCCGGTAGGCTTCACAAGCAGTACGATAATCAATACCGCGAACACAATGGCGTCTGCCAGCTGGGAAGAAATATAAGCCTTGCTTAAGATCTCGATGACGCCCAACAGAATGCCTCCGATGAAGGCTCCCGGAATGGATCCGATACCGCCGAATACCGCTGCCACGAAGGCCTTGATACCAGGCATGGAGCCGGTGTACGGGGTCAGGGCCGGATAGGAGGAGCACATCAGTACGCCCGCGATGGCCGCCAGGGCGGAACCGATGGCGAAGGTCAGGGCAATGGTCGCGTTGACATTGACGCCCATGAGCTGGGCTGCGCCGCTGTCCTCGGATACGGCCAGCATGGCGCGGCCGGATTTGGAATATTTCATAAAGGTCATCAGTCCGGCCATGATGATCAGGCAGGCCACTACAGTCACAATGGTTTCGCCGGAGATCACCAGCTTGCCGTCCATCAGCTTCAGGGCCGGGATGGTCACGACCGAAGTGAAGGACTTGGTATTTGCTCCGTAAATCAGAAGTGCTACGTTCTGCAGGAAGTAGCTGACACCGATGGCGGTAATCAGCACGGCCAGCTTGGAAGCCTTTCTCAGTGGCTTATAGGCAATCCGCTCAATCAGAACGCCCAGGACTGTACATGCCACAACGGAAAGCAGGACGCCCACTACCGGCGGCATTCCCATACCGCTGACTGCGGTAAACGCCACGTAAGCGCCGATCATAATTACATCTCCATGCGCGAAGTTCAGCATCTTCGCAATTCCATATACCATAGTGTAGCCCAGCGCGATCAGCGCGTATACGCTTCCCAGACTGATTCCATTCACCAGGTAGGATATGAATCCTATCATACATAACACCTCTTCTTTTTGTCTGTTGACGAGTTTTGCGTTCTATTATAGCATAGAAGATCTGCTCATACAACACTTTATTGTGCTAACACGACGTATTTCCAAAAACTTTTGCGTGTCGGCTGCCTTTTCTGACCTCAGACAGAAAAAACGAAAACGAGAGGATCCCTGTGAAGAATCCCCTCGTTGGGTTGTTTTCCTGTTCACTGCGTTCACAGTAAAACGCCTTGCGGAACAGCGTCTGTGAATCTTTGCCTGAGCTTACAGTTCTGTGTACTCTCCGTCTACAACCTTAACTACCAGCGGAGCCTTGTTCGGCTCGCCATCCTCGCCCCAGGTGATATCCTTGCCGGTGATACCGCTGTAGGATACGGAAGCCATAGCCTCTTTCATCGCGTCGCACAGATCGGATACGCTCATATCCGGTGTAGCGCCTGCTGCCTCGATAGCAGCCTTTACTACGTATACGCAGTCATAAGCGTCTGCCGCGAACTGGTTCGGAGTCTCGCTGTAAGCTGCCTCGTACTTGGATACGAAGCTCTGTACCTGCTCATCCTCAGACTTTGCTACGAACGGAGCCAGGAAAGTCAGACCCTCTGCCAGAGCGGTGTCGAAGTTCTCCACGCCCAGGATTCCGTCCATACCGTCGCAGCCGAAGAAGGTCGGCTCATAGCCCTGCTTGTTGCACTCTGCCAGTACCAGAGAAGCCTCTGTGTAGTAGAACGGCATGAACAGCAGGTCTGCACCTGCGTCCTTGGACTTCTGAACCTGTACGGAGAAGTCTGTCTTCGCGTCAGCTGTAAAAGCCTCTACAGATACAATATCGAACGGCTGGTTCTCTGCCTCTGCAGCGAACGCCTCATAGATACCTGTGGAATATACGTCAGAGCTGTCGTAGATAACAGCTACCTTCTGTGCCATTCCGTTCTCGCCGATGTACTTTGCGGACTCGGTACCCTGTGTCGGGTCAGAGAAGCACATACGATATGCGTTGTCATACTGTACGCACTCTACTGCTGTTCCGGACGGTGTAATCTGGAACATGTTGTCTGCATGAGTCTTCTCAACAACTGCGATACACGGAGCACTGGTGGTGGTTCCGATGAGAACCTGCATGCCCCAGTCTTTCAGGTTGTTGTAAGCGTTGACAGCCTTCTCTGCGTCATGCTCGTCATCCTGGAAGTTATAGTCGATCTGATATCCGTTGATTCCGCCTGCCTCGTTGATCTCGTCAACTGCGATCTGAATACCGTTCTTTACAGCATTTCCGTAGATAGCAGCGCCGCCGGTAATCGGGCCGGTAGCGCCGATCTTAAATGTGTCGCTTCCTGACGCCTCAGCAGAAGAAGCTGCGGAGCTGTCTGTTGTGCTTGCGGTATCCTTGGATCCGCCGCATGCTGCGAGGGAAAGGACCATGGAACCAGCCAGAACTAAGCTTAATACCTTTTTCATAATAGTTTCCTCCTTTTGATATCCTCCGTAATCCTACGGTCACCCGCTAATTACTTGCCATCTATCTTACCCCCGCAAAATTCATTTTGTCAAGCGCTTTTTCCAGTTGTTTTATTTTCCGGATATTTGCCGCTATTTTTTCTCCCGGATACTGACGCTGTTGCCGCTGACCGAAAGAGAACGGATGCTGCGCAGGAAGCTGGACAGGCGGCTGTAACCATAATCCTTGATATCAAAGGAACTGTGCTTCTTGTGAATCTCCTCGTAAATCAGGGACAGATTGTCCACCTGCCCGCCGTTTTTCTGAATGAATACCCGAATCTCCTGTTCCAGCTTTTCCCGGTCTAACTGATCGTTCAAGCCCACCGCCCAGGCCGAATCCAGCTGATAGAGAAACAGCCTCGGGCAGGTATCTTTCAGGAATACCATCAGTTTCGTGTAACCGTAATTACGTACGTCAAAATCCGTAAACCGATCGTTCAGACGGCTGCCCAGCTCGCCCAGATACGTAATTTTGCCCTTGTTCTCATTGTCGTTGATGATGGAGATCATAGCGTCCTCAATCTGTGAAAGAGGCGTCACCGCACTGGTATGCTCCTCCTCTGCCGCCTTGCTTCCCTTCTTTTGTCCGCTTATGGCGGACATTGTCTCCACGTCGCCCACTTGCTTATTGATGAGATTCAGGTGAATAAATTTATTGCAGGCCTTGGTCAGGGCCATGGGCGTCTTGGATTCCCCCATACCGATGACGTACATATTTTCCTCCCGAAGGCGCATGGCCAGACGGGTAAAATCACTGTCGCTGGTCACCAGGCAGAAGCCGTCCACCTTGCCCGAATACAGGATATCCATGGCATCGATGACCATGGCCATGTCGGTGGAGTTTTTGCCTGTGGTATAGGAAAACTGCTGGACCGGCGTGATGGAATTCTCCAGAAGCACCTGCTCCTTCCACCCATTGGACTTACCGGACCAGTTGCCGTAAATCCGCCGGAAGGACGCGTATCCGTAGTTCTCAATCTCATTAAAAATGCTTGCCGCGTACTTTGCGCTGATATTATCTGAATCAATCAGCACCGCGAATTGTTTCTTATCTTCTATCTGTTCCATTGCCTCTTCCTCTACTTTCCTTTCGGTTCTCCCGGCGTCCAGTTATCCGACGGGGATGCGTTGAACGCGATCGTTTGTCCGTCTGACACGGCCACTATAGTACCCTGATCATCCGTCCGAAAAATCTGAATTCCCATTTCCCGGAGACGGTTTAAAACCTCCGCATGGGGGTGTCCGTAGGTGTTCCCCTCACCGCAGCTGAAGACCACATACTGCGGATCGACGGCTTTTAAAAAGTCCTCCGTATTGGCGGTACGGCTGCCATGATGGGCTGCTTTGTAAACGTCCGCATTCAGATTCTCCCCGCTGGCTGTCATGTCTTCCTCGGAATGCTCCTCGGCGTCCCCTGTAAATAAAAAGCTGTTCTCACCGAACTGCACCCGCACACCGATGGAATAATCATTGGCGTTACTGCCGTAGCTGTCTTTTACCGGACATACCACTGTCACCCGGGCCTCGCCCAACGCATATTCGTCTCCCGTTTTCGGGTGGGTAATCTGGTAATCTTTGGCCTTCACTGCCTGAATCACATCGTCGTAGGTCCGGGTATCCTTGCTGTAATCGGGCATCCACACCTCATCGCAGTCGAACTTGTAAATAATCACATCTAGGCCGCCGATGTGATCTGCGTCCGGATGGGTGCCGATGACGTAATCCAGATGGTCGATGCCCTGATTTTCCAGATAGGCCTGTACCGTCGTACCCTTGCTGTTGTTGCCTGCGTCGATAAGCATAGCGTGATCGCCCTGCCGTATCAGGGTGCAGTCGCCCTGCCCGATATCCAGATAATGGACCTCCAGGGTAGATCCGTCGGATACGGCTGTGCCGCCCGTCTCTTTTGTAAGCTGTTCCTGCACCGGATAGACTGCCGCCAATACCAGGGCGATCACCGCCAGCAGGAACCTCTTCGCCTGATTTTTTCCTTTTCCTCTTCTGCCTCGTGCCATAATGTCCTGTTATGCTCCCTGTTTTTCTAGTCTTTTCTTATTATAACACAAAACAGGCGTTCGAACACCACTTATTTTTCTGTTCGAACGTCTGCTTTGTGTTTCTTGTTCCTATTTCTTCCTATCATATAGTTTTTTATTCAGCTACTGCCGGTTCTTTCTCTTTGCGGTTCAGGATTTCCATGAATTCTTCGCCGGTGATGGTCTCCTTCTCGTACAGGAATTTGGCGATCTCATGGAGCTTCGGCATATTCTCACTCAGGAGCTTTCTGGCCTTCTCATGCTCGGCCTTCACGACTTCTACCACCTTTTTATCTATCAATGTCGCAGTCTCCGGTGAGCATGCCAGGGAAGTGTCGCCGCCCAGATACTGGTTGCTGACAGTCTCCATGGCCACCATATCGAACTCGTCATTCATACCAAAACGGGTAATCATGGCTCTCGCCAGCTTCGTAGCCTGCTCGATATCGTTGGACGCGCCGGTGGTGATGGAATGGAATACCAGCTCCTCGGCCACCCGGCCGCCGGTAAAGGTGGCAATCTTGTTCTCGATTTCCTCTTTCGTCATCAGGTTATGCTCGCCGGATTCCACCTGCATGGTGTAACCGAGCGCGCCCGAAGTACGGGGGATAATGGTAATCTTGTGAACCGGGGCGGAATGGGTCTGAAGTGCCGCCACCAGTGCGTGTCCCACCTCATGATAGGAAACAATCAGCTTCTCCTTATCGGAGAGTACCTTGTTCTTCTTCTGGTAGCCTGCGATGACCACCTCCACACTCTCCTCCAGATCACTCTGGGTCACAAATTTCCGGTTCTGGCGTACCGCACGCAGAGCCGCCTCGTTGATGATATTGGCCAGCTCCGCGCCGGAAGCGCCTGCTGCCGCCCGGGCAATGGCATTGAAATCCACGCTTTCGCTCATATGAACCTTTTTGGCGTGAACCTTCAGGATATCCTCGCGGCCCTTTAGATCTGGCAGTTCCACCGGAACCCGTCGGTCGAACCGGCCCGGACGAAGCAGAGCCGGATCCAGGGAATCCGGACGGTTCGTCGCCGCCAGAATCATAACGCCTTTCCGGCCATCAAAGCCGTCCATCTCGGTCAGTAGCTGGTTCAGGGTCTGCTCCCGCTCGTCGTTGCCGCCCATACCGCCGCCGTCACGCTTCTTACCGATGGTATCGATCTCGTCGATGAAAACGATACAGGGAGCCTTCTCATTGGCCTGCTGAAACAAATCCCGGACCTTGGCCGCGCCCATACCCACGAACATCTCGACGAATTCTGAACCGGAAATAGAGAAGAAAGGAACGTTAGCCTCGCCTGCTACCGCCTTTGCAAGCAACGTTTTACCGGTTCCCGGAGGGCCTACAAGCAGCGCGCCCTTCGGCATGGTAGCTCCAATCTCTGTATATTTAGCCGGATTGTGCAGGAAGTCTACGATCTCGGTCAGAATCTCCTTGGCCTCATCCTCGCCCGCCACATCGGAGAATTTGATGCCGGTGGTGGACTCCACATAAATCTTGGCGTTGCTCTTGCCGAAGGTCATGGCGTTGCCGCCCATCATGCCGCCCATTTTCTTGTTCAGGTTCTTCATCAGCATCTGGCCGATGACAATCATGATGATAAAAGGCACCATGGAGACCAGAAGGGACATCCAGGGGGAGGCCTCCTCCACGATCTCCGTACCGAATTCTACGCCCGCGTCCTGGAGACGGTTCACCAGATCCGGGTCGTTGAAGACGCCGGTCTTATAGTAGTTTACCGGATCCGCATTGTCGGAAAAGATGATCTGATTATCCTCCACCTGAACCTGCTGGATTTCTTTCTTATCCAACATGGTCAGGAAGGTGTCGTAGCCTACTTCTTTTACCGTAGGGCTCAAAACCTTCGGGAAGACAAACATATTTAACAGAATCATGATGACAATCACGATGGTGTAATAAAAAATAAATGGTTTCTTGTTGTTCTTGACTTCTTTCATCGCTATCTCCTGTCATAATAAAATGCGGCGGAAGCATGTCCTTCTTCAGGACCTGCCACCGGCAGCTCCTTACGCATGCTTCGCAGCCGCAGAGCCAAACTCTCTCATTCGGCGTTTTCATGTTAAGAAGAATAGCATTTTACGCCAGAAGAATCAATGAAGATTCCATAAACTTTTCTAAAAAACTTATGATCTGACATTTCCTTACAGGCTTTCCTGCCGGATACTGTCGATGATATTGGCTTTCCGGAGCTTGCTTTTCGCATACAGCATGGTGGAAAATACCACCAGAAATACGCTGGCTATCACAACCACGATGCTTGCCGCCGGTACATAGAATTCCGTATCCATACCGGATCCCACCACCCGGTAGATGACCCAGGTCACCAGAAGGGACACCGGCAGGCCGTAAAGCAGCGCTTTCAGTCCGTAAAGGACACATTCGTAGCTGAGCATCCGGTTCATTTCCTTTGGCGTCATGCCTACGGAGGACAGCACCGCAAACTCCCTCCGGCGCAGCAGAAAGCCCGTGGAAATGGTGTTGAACACATTGGCCGCCGCAATCAGGGAGATGAGGGCGATGAAGCCATAGGCAAAGATATCGACAGTCATCAGCATGCTCTTCATGCCGCGAAGCTCCTGGGCCGCGTCATTTACATAGAGATACTCTTCCGTATCTACCGTTTCTATCAGTTTATTTAGCTCCTCCGCCACCTTCTGATGGTTCGCAGCCTTCAGATACACACAGCCCCGGGGTAGACAGCTTTCCAGTTTTTCTCCGAGTAGCGATGCAAGCTGGCTTTTTGACACTACCATGCCCAGTCCCATATCACCGGCAAAGAGATTCATGGGGCCGCTTTCTACCAGTTTTGCCGCATAGCCTGTGACAGAAATCTGATAAGGCTCCTGATCCACCTGCCCTCCGTCCGCTTCTTCCTGGGCCTCCTGCCATGCGGTATAATCGGTAAGCATAATCGTCACCGGTTCCCCGGCAGATTTCAGGGTTTTCACAGTCTGATAACGGCCTGTGGCAGAATGATAGGCCCGGACCTCATTTCCAATGATCAGCGGTATCTGTCCGTCCTTTTCCTTCGGCACCGCGAGCCCTGCGGAAAGCAGCCATTTCTCATAGTCTTCATCGGAAAGCACAAGCAGTTCTCCGTCCAGGCGAAAATAGCCGTTCTCATCTTTCTCCATTTCCCAGAGCTCTTTCCTGGCGCTTTCATCCATCTGCTCCGGCTTCAAGAGAATATCCGGATAACATTCCTGCACATACAGGGCCTGCTCCACGCCGTCCACAGACGCGATTTCCTGCCGAAGCTTTGGATCATGCACACCGTAGACCGACACGTCATATTCCGGCACCGCCTTCGCATCGAACAGACTCTTTTTCAGATAGGTGGAATAGGAGCTGGCCGACACAAAGAGCACGATGCTGATAAACAGGGACAGCACCGTCGCCCGGTACTGCTTCTTCGCCCTGGAAAAATACCGGTTCGCCAGCCCTGCGGGCAGCCCGAACAGCTTCTGACTGAAGCGGCCTGTTTTGCGGGTTCTTTTTTGTTCCCGTCCGGGAATCCGGATATCCCGGGAAAGCCGGATGGCTTCCATGGGCGGAATCTTCGCTGCCCGTCTGGCCGGAATCCAGGCGGAAATCAATACGGTCACAAGGGCCGTCAACGCCGCTGTCAGAAGAGCCGGCCAGGACACGTAAACCCGCATGGGAATCTCTCCCTCATAAATATATCGAAAGGATCCGGAGGTAAGGGAAAGAGCCACGCCAATTCCCGCAATGCCGGACAGGATGCCGAAAGGAATTCCGATGCTGCTTAAAATCAGCGCTTCCCGGTATACCATGCTCCGCAGCTGCCGGGGCGTCGCGCCGATGGACGCCAGCAGGCCAAACTGCTTCGTCCGGTCGCTGACCGAAATGGCAAAGGAATTGTACACCAGGGAGACACCTCCCGTCATAATCAGAAGAATCAGGATCACGGACATGCCGTAAAGCAAACGCATAAACGCGCGGTTCGCAGAGATTCCCTGTGTCCGAAGAAGCTCGCTGTTATAGGTAACGCTGTAATCGTTCAGATACGCATCGGTAAACTCATAGATATCCCCTCCCTTTTTCAGCTTAAAAAAGCTGGTATAGAGGCAATCCGACACCGGAGACGTATCTTTCCGGGTAAAGCACAGGAAACCGGCGCTGTTCCATCCGTAATACGGCTCCTCCATGTAGCCCACCACGGTGTACTCTCTGGGTTCCCGGATCTGAAGTTCTTCTTTTCTCGCGTCCATATCCGGATTTTCCTCATCTCTGTATACAACCGGATTCTCAGCTCCCAGCCGTTCGCCGTTTAACAGGCGCTCTCCCAGATCCAGAGACAGGATATCACCTACCGCCACCGGTGTTCCATTCTGTTCCAGCGCCCATCTTGCCTGATCTGACAGAATCAGCTCCCGGTCATTTTCCGGCAGTCGTCCTTCCGTCACCCGGATAGGCATCTGTTTCTCAAAATCCGCGTCGATTCCGACCACATAGTAATAGGGCAGCCCCGAACTATTATGATAAGACGGCTTCACCCCGTCCAGGGCGTAGCCCAGTTCCTGCCAGGTGACCTGCATGGTGACTTCTTTCATTCCGGCCAGTTCTTCCACCTTTTTCTCCGGAATCTGCATGGCTTCCCCGTGCCAGTCCCCGTTTTCCGCAATCACATTTTCCAGCATATAGTGCTGCAGGCTGGAAATAAAGGTAGTGACAGCCGTCAACATGGCGGTAGCCAGCAGGATTCCGATGATCGTAACCATGGTCCGGGTCCGGTTAGCCTTCAGGGTTTTCGCCGTCAGTCTGGTAAATACGTTCTTCATCGACGGATCACCTCGTCTCTGGCAATACGGCCATCCTCGATGGCGATGATGCGATCTGCCTGGAGGGCCAGATTTTCGTCGTGGGTGATCATAACCAGGGTCTGGCTGTATTTTTTGTTGGAGAGCTTTAAGAGCTCCATGATTTCCTGACTGTTCCTGGAATCCAGGTTGCCTGTGGGCTCGTCGGCCAGCACGATGGCCGGGGCGTTCATCAGGGCTCTTCCGATGGATACCCGCTGCTGCTGGCCGCCGGAGAGCTGGTTGGGCAGATGATTCTTCCGATCTTCCAGGTTTAAGAGTTTCAGGAGTTCCTGCAGACGCTCCTCTCCCACCTTTCGGCCATCCATCTGCACTGGCAGGGTCATATTTTCCACCACGTTCAGGACCGGAATCAGGTTATAGAACTGGTAAATCAGGCCTACCTCCCGCCGCCGGAAAATGGCCAGCTGCTCCTCGTTCTGACCGTAGACGTCAATGCCGTCCAGGTAGACTCTGCCCGAGGTGGGCCGATCCACGCCGCCCAGGATGTGGAGCAGGGTGGATTTACCGGATCCGGAAGGGCCGATGATGGCCACGAATTCGCCACGCTGGATATAGAAGGATACGTCGTCCAGGGCCCGCACTTCGTTTTCGCCAGAGCCGTATACTTTGGTGAGATGTTCTGCTTTTAAGACTTCCATGTCTGCCTCCTCTTGAGAAATGGGCGCGGCGGGGCTTTCCGTGGTTCGTGAAGCACTCCCGGACGGCCGGTTTCCCGTTTTATGGGTTCAGTATACAGGGTGCGGATGACGGGAGCGTGACTTTCCGGTGACAGATTTGTCACTTTATACAATACCTTTATAGAAGCGAATCGTAAACCGGGCCCCGCCCTCCGCCCGGTTCTCGCCCCTGATGGAGCCGTTCTGCTGTTTGATGATCATGCGCGACAGGGCCAGTCCGATGCCGATGCCTGAGCCGAAGGAACACTTTCCTTTATAAAACCGCTCAAAGAGATGCGGCAAATCCTCCGGAGCGATGCCCGGACCGTTATCCTCGATGACCAGCTCGGTGTAGAGGCTATTTTCCTGAGCGCGCAGCGTCAGGACGCCGCCCCCGCCCGCATGCTCCATACAGTTTTTTACAATATTGCTGACCGCCTCACAGCTCCAGGAGAAGTCCCCGGTAAATACGATCTCTGCCGGAATGTCCAGCTTCACCTGCTGCTCCCGCAGCTCTATGGGGATGGCGAAGGGCTCCAGCACGCTATCCATGAGTTTCTGTACCTCTACCTGTTCCTGTACAAATACCGCGGTACCCGCGTCAATACGGGAGATTTTAAGCAAAGCCTCCACCAGCCAGCTGATGCGGCCCTGGAGCTGTCCGGCCTCGTAGAGGAGCTTGCGACGCTCCTGCGGGTCGGTCTCCTGGCCCAGGCGGGCCAGCACCAGGTTCAGGGAGGTCAGGGGCGTCCGCAGCTGATGGGAGATGTCCGCCAGGGAATCGCTTAAGTATCCCTTTTCCGCCTGTAAATGATCGGCCTGCTCGCTCAGACGATTCAGCAGCTTCGACAGCTCATTGGCCAGAATCTCAAGCTCTCCCTCCTGATACCGGGTAAAATTCAGATCCCGCTCTCCGTGAAGCATCCGATCCGTGTCCGCGGCCAGCTTTTCCAGACGGCGGTAGCGGCACAGCGTGAAGGCGAGCCACAGAACCGGCAGCAGAACGCCGGCACAGACCGGCGGCAGAATCGCCGCTGTGTAAGCTCCTCTCCCCATAAGAAAAAGGCCTGCCGCTGCGGATATGGCAGCGACGCAGGCCGATATAAGCACGATCATTCTGAATTCCTTATCTCTCAGATATTGCATGGATTCCTCCTGATATCTTCCTGTTTATTTTTATCTTAAACACTAATCAAATTACACTTCTATTTATGTATCACCATATTTATTGTGTTTTCTTCTCTTCTATTTTAACTTAAAATATTCTCTAAAGTTATATTTAAGAAAGCAAGGTGTCCTCTATTCTAATTTATATCCCAGTCCCCGCACCGTCCGGATAATCGTCGGATTCTGCGGATCCGTCTCTATCTTTTCCCGCAATCTTTTGATATATACGGTCAGCGTATTGTCATTCACAAACTCCCCGGCGGCGTCCCAGATTTCCTCCAGCAGCTGTCCCCTGGTCAGTACCATTCCCTTATGGTTCAAAAAGAATAACAGCAGCCGGTACTCCAGCGCCGACAGGCAGCAGTCCGCGCCGTCCTTCGTCACGGACGCCCGCACCGTATCCACCCGCAGGTCCCCAATTTCCACAATCGACTGGGTTTTCCCACACCGGCGCAGCACGCTCCGAATCCGTGAAATCAATTCTCTTGGCCGGAAGGGCTTACTGATATAATCCTCTGCTCCCAGGTCAAGCCCGGTCACCACGCTGAACTCGTCCCCTGAAGCCGTCAGAAAGATCACCGGCGTATCCGACTCGGCCTTCACCGCCGAGCACACCGCGAACCCATTTCCATTCTGCAGGGACACGTCCAGCAGCAGCAAATCAAATTTTTCCTCCTGAAGCGCCGCCAGAGCCTCCCTCTGCCCCGCTTCCGCCCGCACCTGAAAGCCCTCCGCCTTCAGCACCGCGCTCAAGTTCTCGATAATCGCCCGGTCGTCCTCGACCAGAAGTATGTTTGTCAAGTCTTCGCCTCCCCGATAGATGTCTGTTTCAGCAAATCATATTTATTCTAACATAGTTTTCTTCTGTATTCCTTTTTATTTCCAGCAGGGCGGCAGCTTCTGCTCCTTCATGCGGATCGGCTCAGGATAGGTCTGGCCGCGGAGCTCCAGCTCTACACGGTCGATGATTTCCGGTTCTACGGGCTCGTTCACTTCCACGCCGGGAATGGGAAAGTCTACGGGGACGGTTTTTACCTTTTCCAGGCGGTAGATTTCGTCCATGCCTTCCAGGACGCGGCCAAAGACCGGATAGACGCCCTTATGGTCGGGGCAGTCCCGCAGGGGGAAGAAGAACTCGCAGGAGGCCAGGCCGTCTGCGCCATAGCCGCCCATGCAGACTGCGCCCGGATGGGAATCCAGTGGTGTGATCTCCGGGTGAAGCTCAAATTCGTTGGGAATCAGATACTGGGCTTCCTTTTTGTCGAAGGCGGTGTAACTCACATCGATCCAGCTGCCCGGGACGATGCGCTGGATGGCGTGGTGATCCATGAGACCGCGGGAGGCCACGTAAATAAAGCTGTTCACTGTGTTGGGCGCTGCCTCGGGCAGCAGCTCTATCACAATCTTTTTTCCGTTTTTCATATATAAAACAGCAATCGGATTCATTTTAATTTCTCCTTAACCGATGATCTCCAGTTCCTTCGGATAATGGTTCAGCACCTCGCAGCCCTCCTCGGTCACCAGCACCAGATCCTCCACCCGGACGCCGGTGTCACCGGTCAGGTAGATACCCGGCTCGATGGAGAAAATCATGCCCGGAACGGCCTTGTCCGTATTCACGGACGATACATCGCCAAACTCATGCTCCCCAAGGCCGATGAAATGACCCAGACGATGGGTGAAATAGGGTCCGTAGCCCGCTTCGGTGATCAGATCCCGGGCTGTTTTGTCCAGCTCGCAGAGCGGAATACCCGGCTTGATTTTCGCGATAGCGGCCTCGTTGGCCCGGCGCACCGTATTGTATACAAGCTGATGCTGCTCGCTGGCCTCCTTGTAGTAGAAGGTACGGGTCATGTCAGAGCAATAGCCATCCTTGATGCAGCCTACATCGAAGAGCACGCAGTCGCCCGGCTCCACCACAGTGTCGTCCGGCGCGTGATGGGGATCCGCCGCATTTGCTCCAAAAGCCACCAGGGGCTCGAAGGAAAAGCCGTCGGCTCCCAGATCCTGATAGATTTTCAGTGTCTGCTCAGCCACCTCTTTCTCGGTGACGCCCTCATGAATCAGGGTCTTAAACTTCGCAATGGCTTTATCATTGATATCAGAAGAGACGCGCATCAGCTCCTGCTCCCCGGCATCCTTGACGCCGCGGGTCTTGTCCACCGCCAGAGACGCATTGACAAAACCTGTGGCCGCTTTCCTTTCCATCAAAGGAAGCAGAAAACGAGCAGTCAGATCCTTATCCACGCCCAGTGTCTGATCGTGATCCAGATACTTCGCCACAATCTCGGCTGCCGGATCCGTATCGTCATACCAGACCTTCTCCACACCCACCTCTTCCGGTACGGTGAACAGCTTGTTCAGGAAATACACATGCTTTCCGTCCGCTCGTAGGTACAGGGCGTAGAAACGCTCGAAGGGCGCGATGTATACGCCGGTCAGATAGTAGATGGACATGGGATCCACGATCAGCATCTGACTTAAGCCCATTTCCTTTAACGCATCCAGCACACGTTTTACTCTGTTCTCTTTTAACATAACTTCCGTCTCCTCTCTTGCCATTTAAAACTGCTTTCTCAGCTTCGGATCCAGCAGATCCCGCAGACCGTCGCCGATGAAGTTCGCGCCCACGGCCATGGTAAAGATCGCCAGTCCCGGGAAGCCTGCCACCCAGAATTTATTGAAGTAGCCCACACCGTCGGACACCATCATGCCCCACTCGGGCGTAGGCGGCGCGGAGCCAAGGCCTAAGAAGCTTAAGGTCGAGAACATCAGGATCTGATTTCCGATATCGGTGGTCGCCATAATCAATACGGAGCTGATACTGTTCGGGATAACTTCTTTCAACAGAATCCGGAGCCGGGACGCGCCCAGCGCCTCGGAAGCGGTCACATATTCATTTTCCTTGACGCTTAAGACAACGCTCCGCATGAGTCTGGCGTAGGTGGGCCAGGCCACGATGACCAGAGCGAACATGGTGTTGAACAGGTTGGAACCCATCACAGCGTTGATGATCATGGCCAGAATCAGGGACGGGAAAGACAGAATCATCTCCGAGAGACGCATCATTACATTGTCCACCCAGCCGCCCACGTAGCCTGCGATGGCTCCATAAAAGGTACCGATGACGCCCGCGATCACCACCGTCAGGCAGCCTGCCAGCAGGGAATACCGGCCGCCGTAAATCACGCGGCTGAAGATATCCCGGCCAAAGTTGTCCGTACCGAAGAGATGCTCCGCCGACGGCGCCTGCAGACGCAGGGTCAGATCCTGGGCAATGGGGTCATAGGGCGCAATAACCGGCGCCAGAATCGCCAGCAGGATCCAGGCCAGACAGATGATAACGCCCAGAGTAAATAAATAGTTGGATTTGAACATTTTTTTGATTGAACGAATCATCCGTTGCACCTCACTCTCGGGTCAATGACGCCATAGAGAATATCCACGACCGTATTGATCACCATGTAATTCAAAGCTATCAGAAGTGCCACTCCGATGATGGACGGATAATCCACGGAAAGCACCGACTCATAGGCAAACTGTCCCACGCCGGGCCAGTTAAAGATGGTCTCCACCAGTACCATGCCGCCTAAGAGATTTCCCAGACCCAGGCCGATGACGGTCAGCACCGGAATCAGCGCATTGCCCAGGGCATGGCGTACAATTAGTCCCACACGGCTTAAGCCCTTGGCTCTGGCCGTACGGATATAATCAGTGGACATGACATCCAGCAGGTTCGACCGGGTCGTTCTGGTAATCAGGCCCATGGTAAAGGCCGCCAGCACCAGTCCCGGCAGAATCAGATGCTGCAGGGCGTCCAGCGCCTTGGCCGGATTTCCCTCGATGAGGCTGTCAATGACATACATACCCGTCACTGTGGCCGGAGCGGAAAAGCTGTTGCTTAAACGGCCCGGTCCCGGGAAAATATGTAATTTATAATAGAAGAAATACAGCACTAAAAGGGCGAACCAGAAGCTGGGGATGCTGACGCCGGTCACGGACAGGGCGCGCACCGCCTGATCGAGAATACTGTTTCGTTTCATGGCGGAAATGACGCCGAACAGGATACCTAAGACCGCCGCCAGAATAATCGCGAAAAGCGCCAGCTCAATGGTAGCCGGATAGCATCTGGCCAACTCATCCAGCACCGGCTTATTGGTACGGATAGACGTACCCAGATCCAGATGCAGCAGATTTTTGATGTACAGGATATACTGTACAAAGACCGGCTGATCCAGTCCGTATTTGGCCCGATAGGCTGCTACAACCTCGGGATCATTTAAGGCTCTCTGGCTTAAGTTCGCCACGGTCGGGTCGCCCGGTATCATTTTCGTCAGAATAAATACCAGGGTGGCCACGCCGAAGAGCATAACGACCAGATAAATCAGTCTCTTTCCTATAAATTTCAGACGTTCCATATTCCACCTCGTTTTTCTTATTTCCGCCGTGCTCCGCTCACGGCCCCGTTTCCATTTCCCACGGAGGACAGGTACTTTCGTCAGCGCTGCCGTTCCACTCTGTCCAGAGTGCGTCAGCCGTTCACGACAATATCTGCCTTCGGAATCGCCGCTTCCGAAAAACGGCTTTCGGACGGAAGAGAAATCCCCTCCGTCCGCAAGAGCTGTCCTGTATTTCTGAAGCTTACTGAATGTTAATCAGTGTCAGATCAAGCGCGTAAGGATCGGAGATACCTACGCCGCTCAGTCTGGTATTGTAAGCGATATGTGCCGGTGCCTGTGCGATCATAACGAACGGACCGTCCTCGTACATGGCGTCCTGAATCTTCTCCAGAACCGCGATACGTGCGTCGTTGTCGGTGGCCGCCATGGTCTCCTGATACATGTCTGCCAGCTCCTGATTCATATCAGCCGTCCAGCCTGCACGAAGTCCTACCACTCCGCCCGGCAGGAACTCCAGCTGTACGTTCGGGTCGTTGTAATCGGTTCCCCAATACATTACAGTAAAGCCCAGGGTTCCGTCACGGTAAGCGTCACCATAGCCTGCTGCCCAGGGCTGCGCTACGATATTTACGTTGATACCGATCTGTGCCAGATCGTCCTTTACCTTCTGAGCCAGGTCAGACAGGAGTACACCCTCCATATCCAGATCGCATACAGTCAGATCTACATCGAAGCCCTCTGCGTAACCAGCCTCAGCCAGCAGCGTCTTTGCTTCTTCCAAGTTGGTGTAATCGGCTGCTCTCTCACCCTTGCTTCCCATGAAGCCCACCTGAATGATGTCATAGGGCGTCAGCGTACCCTCGCCGCAGATGGTCTGGATTCCGGTGTAGTCCAGAGCCTTGCGGACTGCCTGCTGTACCTTCGGATTTGCCATGGGACCGCTATAGGTCTCATTCATGTTCATCATCACAAAGCCTACGGTCTTGGTAGCGCCATTGATGATCTCGATACCGTCAGCGCCCTGCAGCTCTTCCATGGTATCGTCAGTCATGTTCATGGCCACATCGATATCACCGCTGGACAGAGTCATCATCTGGGTGTTGGAATCCGGTTGGATCTTGATGATGTATTTATCTACGTTGGTTGCCTTGCCCCAGTAGTTCAGGTTCTTCTCCAGAACCACTTCCTCGTCCGGAGTATAGCTGGTCATCACATACATACCGGAGCCTGCGCTGGTGGTATCCAGGTAGGACTGTGCGGTATCGGTGGTAGCCGCGTCCTCAGCGTCAGTTCCACCATTCTCCTTTACAACGGCACTGTCCAGTACAGACAGAGAGCTGTAGGTCAGCTTGGAAAGGATGGCGCTGTCCTGCTGATTCAGATGGAAAACGATGGTCTTCTCATCGGGAGTCTCGATGCTGTCGATGGTATCCGCGATGAAGGCCGGGTTGCCCTGCAGGTTCTTGCAGCGGTTGATGCTGAAGGCCACATCCGCAGAGGTCATGGGGTTGCCGCTTGCGAAGGTAATGCCGTCCTTCAGGGTCACAGTCAGGGTCAGGCCGTCCTCAGAGAACTCGTAGGTGTCAGCCAGACAGGGTTCGGGAGCGCCGTCGTTGCTGTAGAATTTGAACAGGGTCTCGTAGCATGCGTTTACGATCATGGGCGGATATTTCTCATAGACATAGCCCGGATCCAGGGTAGAAAAACCGGAACCCATGGCTACCACTACGGTACTGGAACCGGAATCTCCTGACGCCGCGCTGCTTCCGTCAGAAGACGCGTTGTCGCTTCCACCGCCGCAGGCTGCCAGGCCGAGAACCATGGTCAGGCTCAGTGCCAGAGCTAAAAACTTCTTCTTCATAATATTGCCTCCTTTTAAACTCTATTGAGACGCCCGGATGGGCGTTGTCTCCATTATTTTTTCTCCAGACCATCATACAGGTGACAGGCTACATAGTGTCCTGCCTCCACCTCCCGAAGCTCGGGAACCTCTGTCTTACACCGGTCACACGCCTTAGGACACCGGGTATGGAACCGGCAGCCTGTCGGCGGATTGGAGGGGCTTGGAACCTCTCCCTCCAGATGGATGCGCTTAACGCTACCCTCCCCCACCTGGGGAATGGCCGACAGCAGAGCCTCCGTGTAGGGATGATAACGCTTCTCATATAACTGATCGTAATTCGCGATCTCCACCATTTTCCCCAGATACATGACGCCTACCCGGTCGCTGACCTGATAGACCACATTCAGGTTATGGGAAATGAAGAAGTAAGTCAGTCCTAACTTTTCTTTTAATTCCTGTAGCAGATTCAACACCTGAGCCTGTACGGACACATCCAGAGCGGACACCGCCTCGTCGCAGATGATAATATCCGGCTCCAGAGCCAGGGCTCTCGCAATTCCGATTCGCTGCTTCTGGCCTCCGGAAAGCTCATGGGGGTAACGGCTCAGATGATAGGTATCCAGGCCTACCAGATGCATCAGTTCCTCGATGCGGGCATCCACATCCATCTGTCCCTTCAGGCCGTGAATTTCAAAAGGCTCCATGAGTATCTGCTTTACGGTTCTTCGGGGATTCAGGCAGGCCGACGGATCCTGGAAAATGATCTGGGCCTTTTTCCGCATATTTTTAAGCTCTTTTCCCTTTAAGCCCGCGATATCCGTGCCATCCAGGTAAATGTGACCGTCCGTGGGCTTCAAAAGCCGCACCAGGGAACGTCCCAGAGTACTCTTGCCACAGCCACTCTCGCCTACCACGCCGAAGGTCTCGCCCCGCATGATCTGAAAGCTCACATCGTCCACAGCCTTGACCGTACCTGATTTTTTGTCTTTTCCTTTAAAATATACCTTCACATGGTCGGCTTCCATCAATACGTTATTCTGATTTTCCATCCTGATTTAAGCCTCCTCGTTCTCTTTCGCGTACTGCCAGCAGCGCACCAGGCGTCCATCGGATAGCTCCGCCATGGGCGGCTCCGCTTTCCGGCACTGGTCGGTGGCATAGGGACATCTGGGAGAAAAACTGCAGCCCTCAATACGCTCGGTGGGGTTCGGCACCATGCCCTCGATGGTCTCCAGGGGATTCCGTTCTCTGGTAATCTTCGGGATGGCGTTCAGAAGTCCCTTGGTATACGGATGCTTCGGACTTTCAAAGAGCTCCTTCACCGGCGCCTGCTCTACGATGTGGCCGGTATACATGACAATCACCGTATCGCACAGCTCGCTGACTACGCCCAGGTCATGGGTAATGAAGACGACGGAGGTTCCCATGCTCTCGTTCAGCTCCCGGATCAGGTCGAGAATCTGGGCCTGAATGGTCACATCCAGTGCTGTCGTAGGCTCATCCGCAATCAAAATCTGAGGCTGACAGGCCAGAGCCATGGCAATCATGACACGCTGACGCATACCGCCGGACATCTGATGGGGATATTCATGGGCCCGGACCTCCGGGTTCGCAATGCCCACCGCCCGCATCATCCGCACTGCCTCTTCCATGGCCTCTTTTTTCTTCATGCCACGGTGAAGCCGCAGGGATTCCGCGATCTGCTTTCCGCATTTGATAATCGGATTTAAGGAAGTCATAGGTTCCTGGAAAATCATGGAAATCTCATTTCCACGGATCTTCTGCATTTCTTTCTCCGATGCTTTCACCAGATCCTTTCCATGATAAAGAATCTCTCCTCCGGTAATCCGTCCGGGCGGGTTCGGGATCAGCTGCATCATACCGAGAGAGGATACGCTCTTGCCGCTTCCGCTCTCCCCTACGATGCCCAGTTTTTCGCCTTTATGTAAGGTATAATTCAGATGGTCGACCGCATGTACGGTACCCTCAACAGTCTGGAATTCCACGCATAAATCTTTGATTTCTAATATCGTCTCTGCCTGACTCATGTTTTCCTCGCTTTTTCGCTTTACACTCTTAAAGTATTGACGCGTTAATACTTACGTATGATAACATATGTTTAATAAGATACCACATTTTCCAGAAATTTTCAAGCTGTGATTTCACAAAGACGGCAACACTGTGGCCTGATGGGAACAACCTGGAATAGGGAAGACCGGCCTCCGTGCCAGAGGCACGAAAGCCGGTCTTCCTGAATAAGGTGGAAAAACTTAACTTGTTACTTTAGATTGTTGCTTTTTATTTCATTCTTTTTCTGCGAATCAGCGCCAGTACAGCTGCTGCGGCTGCAATCAGTACCACGTACAGCAGCGGCTGTGCAGTATCACCGGTCTGTGCAGAAGTGGTGCTCGTGGTGTTGGACTTGGAGCTGCCGGAGCTTCCGGAGGAGTTCTGTTTCTTATTGTCCTCATCCTTCTTCTCGGCCACAGTCTTCAGATCTGCTACTGCAGTCTTCAGAGCGTTCAGCGCATCGCTGATTTCCTGAGAAGTAGCGTTCGGGTTCTTCAGAATCTTCTCAGCATTGCTCAGAGCAGTAGAGAATGCCTTCCAGCTGTCTGCTGTGTAGTCCTTCTTCTCTCTGTCCTTATTGCCGTTATATACAGCCTGCAGTTCATCCTTTGCTGCCGGGGACTGACCTGTGGTCAGTGCTGCGGCTGCCTCTTCCAGACCCTTCAGTGCTGCGCTTACCTGATCTGCGGTTGCGTTCTGGTCTTTCAGTACAGCCTGTGCATGTGCAAGAGCTGCGGAGAACTTCGCCCAGCTGTCTGCTGTGTAGTCGCCCTGCTTCTTGTCTGCATTCTTGTCAACTGCTGCCTTCAGTGCATCCTTCACAACCGGCTGATCCGGATTCGGTAATTCTTTCTTCACCAGACCCTTGTATGCGTCGTTCAGTGTCTTTACAGCTGCGTCTACAGTCTCCTGTGTCGCTTTCTCGTCTGCCAGTACATTCTGTGCTGTCTTCAAAGCCTCTGCAAATGTCTTCCAGGTCTCGTCGGTGTAGTTCTCCTGCTTCAGATCCTTGTACTTGTCTACGGTCTCGGTCAGAGCTTTCTTGTCAGCCGGCTCTGCTACCTTCTTACCATAGAAGTTGATCTCGGACAGACGCGCGTAACTTACGTCCTTGCCGCCGGTCTTTGCTCCGTGGATGATAACCTTTACGTGCGTGATGTTTGCCTGCTCCATACGGATGCCGGATCTCATCTCATTCTCATCAATGGTCTTTCTTCCTACGGATGTGAAGTTCTCGCCATCGGTGCTTACCAGTACCTCATAATCGGTTACCTTACCGTTGCCGGTATTTTTCACGATTTCTACCTTCTCCAGGTCGTATGCGTCGCCCAGAGCCAGGGTAATCTCCTTCGGCAGTCCAACGTTGCTTCCGTAGTACGGGGACTCCCAGTAGTTGGTCTCATTGCCGTCTACCAGTGCGCTCGGTACGTTCTCCTCGCTGTACAGCGCGTCTGCGGTCATACCGCTCTTGTCGGTGATAGCCTCTGCGGTCAGCTCAGATTCTTCCAGCGCGTCAGCCGCCTTCTTCATGGCCGCGATAGCCTTCTTCACATCGTCCTTGGTGGCCTCTGCGTTATCCTTTACATCGTTTGCCGCGTCGATGGCGTCAGTCAGTGCCTTGAAGCTCTCCTCGGTGTAGAACTTCGGGTTGGTCTTGCTGTACTCGGTAATCAGCTCAACCAGTTCGGTCTTGTCCGCGCCTGCCAGTACGGTGATTTCGTAGGATGCGGTGATCGGCGCTGCCTGATCCTCGCCCTCTGCCTGCGCTGCTGTATCCTGAATGGACTCACGTGCAGTCAGAGTAATGGTGGCCTTGCCCTCGCCTACTGCGTATGCCTTGTAAATCGGCAGACCGTTCTCGTCAGCCAGGGTGATGATTCTTACAACATCCTCGTCGGAGGAGGTTGCTACGAAGTACGGGTTGGTTGCGTTCTCCGGCTCGATGGTTGCGTTGATATCTGCCATGCTTCCTGCGTACAGTTCTTTTACGTTGTCCTCAGCCGGGGTAATCTTGGTTACCGGTACCATGTTAACCTTTGCCTTAAGCTCAAGCTCGCTCAAGGTCAGCATATTGGTTCCGCTTGCTTTATTTGCAGTTACAGATACCTTGGTTACCTTTGCGTCTTCCTTCGGGTTGGTGAACTCAAACTTGGTTCCCTGATCCTTCAGGTTCACATCGGCGGTTGTGCCATCTTCATAAGTGAAGGTTGCGGTAGCGTCTGTCATGTATCCGTTACCGTAAGACGGTGCGTTGTATACAGAAACTGTGCTTACGGTATCTGCCTTCTTCATATTCATATGAAGCGTTACCGGCATTTCTACATATTTTACGTCTTTGTCTACATAGTTGTTTACGATATCCCACAGGAACTCGAAGTTACGTCCCTGATCGCCGAACAGACCGGAGAAGCTGCCCTGCTGGATCATCTTCTTCACATTGTCTCCGTCGTCAGATGTGAGAACATCGTTGGTCATGGTCATGGTAAAGTCGCTGTCGTAGCTTAATCTGCCGTCTGCTGTCGCTACTGTCAGAGTAGACAGGGTCAGCATATTCTCTACAGACGCGCCCTTTGCGTTTGCTACGGAATTTACAGTTACATCTACATTGGTTACAGTCTTGTCTGCCTCTGCGTTAAATGTAAACTCAGAGTAATCTGCTGCGGTCGCCCAGTCCAGAGACTTGCTGTCGATGCTTGTGCTGCCATCGCTGTAAGTAAACTTAGCGGATGCGCTTGTTACATAACCGTTTGCCTTATTGGCATTCTGCAGGGTTACGGAGGTCACCTTCTTGGTGTTGTCAGCCTGAACAGCTACCTCTTCCTCTGCTGTCTGTACTTCTACATCTTCTGCTTCGTCTGCCACATCCTCTGTTGTATCTTCTACAACCTCGTCTGCTGCATCCTGCTTTACATCGATATGGAAGGTAACCGGAACCTTTACATACTCCGGCAGACCCTTTACAGTGGTGGTCCAGTCGTTCGGATACCATTTCAGCTCGAACTCACGACCCTGAGAACCGTTGAACAGTCCGTCATAGGTCTTGCTCTCGATGAACTTCTCTACGTTCTTTCCATCATCCTCTTTCAGGATGTTGTTGGTCATGGTCATATCGAAGTCCTCACCGTAGGTGTAGGTCTTCTCGCCGCCTGTTACGATGTCCGGAAGCTCCGGTGTGGAGGAGCTCTCGCAGTTAATCAGATCGAACTCCGGTCCAATCAGCATTACCTGACTCAGATCCATTGCCTTTGCGTCCAGCGTAAAGTCTTTCTTCGCCTTCATGGTGATGGTGGCAATGACGCCGGTTCCGCTGTAGGTTGCCTGGTTTCCTCTGTTGGCGAATGCCAGGTTCACATAAGCTGTTCCGTCCTCATATACCTTGTTTACTGTCAGGTTCTCCATCTGGGAGATGTCGAAGTCTGCAGTGGTGTCCACATACTGGAGTACAGCCGGATCGTAATCCAGAACCTCTCCAAATGCGTTCAGGTTCTTTACATTATCTGCGTATACATCTACGGTAAAGGTCTCGCCTGCCTTCACGTCTGTTGCGCTGGGCAGCAGAACGATGTTGCCGGATACCTCACCAGTCTTCTGAGTACCGCCATCCAGGTTGAACATGGTGAATGCGTAATCCCATACATCGTAGTAGCCATTGCCGTTAATATCGCCGAATCTCTCCTCAATCTGCTTCACGAAGGTCTCTCCGTCCTTCTTGGAGAAGCCGAGGTAGTTCTTCATGTTGGTGTAGTCGCCGTCTGCGACGGTTCCCAGGTTATTGGTACTTCCTACCGCAAAGCCGTTGGTTCCGTCCTTCTTGTAGATGGCCAGCTCGTCGCCGGAGAAGAAGTTGCCCTTGGACTTTGTGATAACAATCTTTACATAACGAGCCGCGCCTCTCAGCGGGATCTCTTTCATGTTCTCTGCAATGCTTGCCTCTGCATTATAGGTCCAATCCAGGTGTTCAGAACCGATCCACTGGGTGGTCCAGTTTACGCCGTCCAAACTGGTCTCTACGTTCATCTGCTGTACTGCGCCGTTGCCGTAGTTATCATGTCTTGCATAATACTCCAGCTTATCCAGCGCGTAGGCCTGACCGTAATCGAAGATCATCGGGATGGCGTCTGTTACAACGTCGCCGGTGGAGTGGAACATGCCTGCTGCCTCGCTGATATCATGGTCGGTCAGGTTAGCCAGCTTGCCCCAGGCATCTCCGCCTGTCCAGGTGATTTCTTCCGGCGTCGGTACGTTTCTCCAGGGATCCAGAGAAGTGGTTGCGGTTACTTCATCAGACCATTTAGAGTAGCCGTCCTTATTTCTTGCGCGTACCTTATAAGTATGTGTAGAGTTGTACTTCAGATCGGTGTGCGCGAACTCGGTTGCGTCGCCTGCGGTATTGATGATGCCGTCTACCAGAAGCTCGTAGCTGGTTGCGCCATCTACAGCATCCCAGGTCAGGGTGTTGCTGGTCGGGGTCTTTCTGGTCACGTCATCAATCAGGTTAGCCGGAGCAGCCAGATCCGGGTTCAGCTGATTCTTGCTCATGTCGCCGTTGTTCTCAAAGCCTTCCAGAACCAGGGTCTGTGCATTTGCCTGAGAATCGGTGTTGGCGAACTTCACATACAGCTTCGGAGAAGACGTCTGATCCTTCATCATTGCCGCGAACTCATCCTCTGCCTCTACGCCGTAGTACTCGATAGCCGGGGACTCGTCATAGTAATAAGCGAAGGTGCCTGCTGCCACATCCGCGTTCAGAACCTCATCCTTGCTGTTCATCGCTACCTTAGTCAGCTCTGTGGAACCGTTCTGTGCTGTGATAGCAGTCGGCTCTTTGGAAACATTGACTACGAAGGTAGTGTTCTTATTTTTATCATACCCTGCATAGCTTCCGCTTGCCTTCTCAGCAGTCAGGGTTGCCACGTCGCCTTCTACCTTGGAAGTAAACTTCTGAGATACATGTTCGCCATAGGATACGTCAGCTACAGTTCCGTAACCATCCACCTCGGTGGTCTTGTTCTCTGCGGTGATTCCGTCATCCTCATACATGGTGTACTCGGTGGATCCTGCCGGCCAGAACTCTACGCTGCGGTTTGCCTTGTTGATCTTGGACGGGCTGTTGTTCTCCTCCCACATGGGGATGATGGAACCATTCTTTACAAAGATCGGAAGCTTCCAGATGGGAGCGTCGAAGTTGTTCAGGGTCTGTCCGCCGTAGTACTGCTCGCCGGTGAAGTAGTCGATCCAGATCTGATCTGCGTCCGGAAGGTAGATGCCGTTTCTCACATCATTTCCCTGTGTGTCGCTGGATGTGTTCTGGTAAATCGGAGCTACCAACACGTTGGAACCGAACATGTACTGATACTGCATATCCTTGGTGCTTGCGTAAGCGTCATCCGGGTACTCCAGGAACATGGCGCGGATCATCGGAAGGCCGGTGTCGCCGTTGCCTGTATCCAGGTTTGCCGCAGCTGCCGCGCTGGTGTAGATGTACGGCATCAGCTGCGCTTTCAGCTTCAGGTACATTCTGTTGATACCGGTGTACGGATCGCCGAAGGTCTGCGGAGTCTTCGCGTAGCTTCCCCAGCCGTCCATGTTCAGCATCAGCGGTGTGAATACCTTCCACTGGGTATCACGGGTGGATACAATCTTGTCTCCGCCGAAGATACCGTCCATATCACTACCGATATTCGGGTTACCGCTTAAGGACTGTCCGATGTAGGTCGGTACGTGGAAGCGGATGTACTCCCAGTTTCCGCCGTACTGGTCGCCGGTCCAGATAGCGCCAAAACGCTGTGTGGATGCCCAGCCGTCCAGGGTGATAATGTTCGGACGCTTGCTTACGCCTTTGGTTACGATATCGTAAGCAGTCTTGGTACCGTTCAGAGCGAAGTTATAGCCGTGGCCTACCCATGCAACATCAGTCTTCAGGGTGGTGATTCCGCCAACTTTTACCTCTTTCTCGAAATCGCGAAGCAGATGCCAAGAGGTGTTACTGTTGGAATCCGGGCTCAGATTGCTCTGTGTCCAAAGACCTGTCTGCAGGCCCTTGCTCTGTGCGTATTCCGTGAACTCCTTCAGATTCTGTACGTTCGCGTCTACCGCTGCAGTACGCTCTGCGCTGCTGCTGCCGTCCGCGTTCACGCCGCCGGTCTGATAGTAGCCGTTCTGACCATAGCCGCAGCCATATCCGTCGTTGGGAAGGAAGTAGCCGATGGGCATGTCATAGTCGTTGTACTGATCGATGACAGCTCTTGCGGAATACTTGGAATCGGTATTCACGGACGGATACTTGTCCAGCGCAGTGGTCGGCTTGGTTCCGTTCAGCGTCTCGGAGCTCATACCGTCCTTCAGCACATAGCCTGTGCTCATACCGGACTCATAATAGGAAGATGCAATCGGCACCTCGTCTGCAGTGGTTGCGGACGCGCTTCCCTTGATCTCCCATTTCTTGCTTCCGCTATTGTCGGACCAGGAGTCACGGTTGTAGCAGTTTAAATGTCCCTCATAGAACGCGTACTCCGGAAGGAGAACCGGAGCACCGGTTACATGGTAGTACTCGCCCAGAAGATCCTGTACTCTCTCAGCTGCGTTTGCGCCGTCGGACAGGAAGATGTATGCGTCGTACTCATTCTCGTTGTGAGCGGTTGCTACGGTATCTGCAGAGTTATTTCCGAAGTCGTAGGAACCAGCCAGAAAGGTATTACGCAGTACGCCGTAACCGTTACTGGAGTAGTAGAACGGGTTCGGAGAAGCGACGCCGCCGTCTACCCAGTTACTCTCATTTGCGATATGGATGGTCTCGCCTGTATGTACGAAACGGCCGTTCTGTGTACCGCCGCCGTAGAAGTTCTCGCCGCTGTTCTTAACCAGGCTCTGTGTGGTCTTGGTTCCGAGAGAAAGCGGTGCGCTCTCCTGCATTACAACATTGTCGTTGTAAGCTACGGTCATTTTTGCGGTATCTTTATCAAATGTAATCTTTGTCTTACCAGCTGCGATTACAATATTTCCATTCTCATCGGATACTTCCGCCTTCGGGTGGCTGTACTTATCGGAAGAATCCGGATACTGTGGAATCTTCGCTGTGTCTGCTGCGTTGTTTACGGTCGCATATTCTGAGAACTTTCCGCTCGGATCTACATTGTAACGGAAGATCCCGTCCTCGAGAAACGTGATTTTTCCCTTTACATCACCATTGTTGAAGCTTACTTCTACCACATTGTCGTTTGCTCTCGCTGACTTTACAGAAGACAACGGGCCGTTAAAGGCTGCTTCTACAGTCGATGCGGGAAACTGGGGCGCGATGCCTGCCACCATTGCTGCTGCAAGTACGATAGATAAGAACTTGCTGCTCATTTTTTTCTTCTTAATCATAATTTCCCTCATAAATTTTTTGTTTACTTTGCTTCGATTTCATTTTCCTGAACCCAATCGTCAAAAGCCGTCTCGCCGACGCCCAGATGATAGGTGTCCAGGTAGCTTCCGTCCTCGCCGTCTACCACATAGAAGACTCCGGGAACCGTATTGAATTCCGGGAACAGCTCCGCAATCCGCGCTCTGTTCTCTTCCTCAGACGTTTCCTCGTAGTCCAGGATAACCTGATACATGGTTACCGCATGGGTTTCGACGTAGTCCACAAGCATGCTGTGGAATTCCTGACAGTATGGGCACTCGATTGTCACAAAGGATACCAGAAAGGTCTCCCCTGCGTTCAGCTTCTCTTCCATTTCTGCCATAGAAATGCTGATAATCTGTCCTGATTGCGTGCTTTCCTCTGTCCCGATCTCTTCCCTTTCGGTACCGTTCTCACTATCCTCCCCTGTTTCCGTCTCAGAAACTGCTGTTTCGGCAGCCGTTTCTTCGCCGGTCTCCTGCTTTGCAGAACCGCAGGATGTCACGCCGCACATGGTCAGTATGACGCTTCCCAGTATCAGCACTTTTTTCATTCCACTCACTCTTTTTTCGCCCTCCCTTCTCGGTTTTATCGTTGTTACCAATGCCGGAAAATCCTTTATCAATAACAATATACACATTCTATAAAAGAAAAAAAAAAAAAACAATTCCTCCGTCGAATTGTACAAAAGATTGAGCGTATAAGCCAACTCGAATCGTCGATTCAAAACATAAAAAGGGGAACGGCCAGCAAAATTTGCAAACCGCTCCCTTTTTGTTACATTTATGTGCCCAAATTAACACTTTTTAGTGAATCTTTGTCACTTTTCGTTTATTTCTTTTGTTAAAAATCACATTCTGCCGGATTCTTTTGTTACATTTTATACGGGCTTCTCCGGCAGGACGCCCTCGCAATCGAAAGCTGGAATGAAGCTTTCCTTCGCAGTTTCCCCCTCCTGGATGAAGGCATTTCCCACGCCCAGGGACAGGGTGTAATCGAGCAGCCGCCCGTATTCCCGCTTCGTCACGCGGCGGTTGATTTCCGGCCATCGCTCCAGACCGGGCAAGGGAGTATACTGGTTCATCAGGCTTAAGTACACTGTATCCCCATAGGCCTCGTAGACATATTGTACTACCCCTTTCGCGTTTTTCAAATGATTCGGCAAAAGAAGGTGACGAACGATGACTCCCTTTTTCATCATGCCAGCTTCGTCGAATACCGGTTCTCCGATCTGGCGCACCATTTCCTGAAGAGCCGCCTTCGCCACCTCCGGGTAATCGGGCGCATGGGAATAGATTGCCGCTGCTTCCCTGTCCATGTATTTGAAGTCGGTCAGATAAATATCCACAATACCGTCCAGCATTTTCAGCGTACTGACTTTTTCGTAACCGCTGCAATTATATACAATTGGAAGCTTCAGGCCATTTTCCCGCGCCCGCTGCACGGAGCGGATGATCTGCGGCGTGTAATGGGTGGGCGTCACCAGATTGATATTGGCCGCGCCCTTGCCCGCAAGCTCCAGGAAAATCTCGGCCAGCCGCTCTTCGGTGATGTCGATTCCCCGCTCAGCCCCGGCAATATCCCGGTTCTGGCAGTAGATGCAGCGCAAAGGGCAGCCGCTGAAGAAGACCGCGCCGGATCCGGTGTCGCCGGAGATACAGGGCTCCTCCCACATATGCAGCGCCGCCCGGGCGCATTTGATGGTTTTTCCGGTCACGCCGCAAAAACCGCGCCGACCGTTTTCACGATCGGCGCGGCAGTCGCGGGGACATATTGTGCAGTTAGACATATTTACTCACTTTGTTCGCAGCGTGGCTGTGAACATTTTCCTTCCCCGTACTTATTTTATTTCTCCTCGGAAGTCTCTTCGTCTTCCACTACTGTCTGTTTCACCCGTATCTCATCCACATGATGGTTTCCGACCTTCGTCACTTCGATTTCCAGGCCCTTATAGGTGAGCTGGTCACCCTGCTCCGGTACCCGGCCAAACTGCTCCATAACCCAGCCGCTGACAGATACCATCTCAGACTCGTCATTCAGCTTAAAATACTCCGCGAATTCCTCAAAATCCATGGAAGCGTCGACCAGATAGGTATCCGGCGCAATCCGGCGCAGCAGCACCTCCGCCTCCTCATGCTCGTCCCAGATCTCGCCTACCAGCTCCTCCAGGATATCCTCCATGGTGACAATGCCACAGGTTCCGCCGTATTCGTCCACGACCACCGCCACATGGGTCTTGGCCTTCTGCTGCTTCTTCAGAATCATCCGGATAGGCTCGCTCTCCAGAACATAGATAGCCGGGGAAATGATATCCTTCACTTCCTTTTCCGTAATTCCACGCCCCACATAGAAATCCTTCCGGTGGATGGTTCCCAGAATATCGTCGATGGTATCCCGGTAAATCAGCAGACGGGAGAACTTGGTCTCGGTGAACATCTCCGCAATTTCGTCCTTGGTGGCTGTGATCGGCAGAGCCGCCAGATCCGTCCGGTGAATCAGAATATCCCGGGCCTCCTGATCGGAAAACTCAATGGCATTTCTCAGAAGTCCGCCCTCGTCCTCATCGATGGTTCCGTCCTCCTGTACCTCATTTACCAGGGTCAGCAGCTCCTCCTGGGACATCTTGGCGCTGGGCTCCAGATGAAAAATCTTCGTCAGCAGCTTCTGCCAGCCCACAAACAGAATGTTCAGCGGCAGGAAAATCCAGATCAGGAACTGCACGACAGGTGCCGATAACATGGCCAGCTGCTCCGGACAGTTATTGGCGATACTCTTCGGGGATATCTCGCCGAAAATCAGTACTACAATGGTCACCACAATGGTAGAAAGCGTCGCGCCCATATCGCCGAACTTCAGGGTGAACAGCACAGTTCCCACAGAGGCCATGGCAATATTTACAATGTTATTGCCTATCAGAATTGTGGAAATCAATCTGCTATACTGCTCGTCCAGCTTGCAGACCAGCGCCGCGTTCTTATTGCCCTTCTCTGCCAGCGTCTTCAGCTTCGTGGTGTTCATGGCCGAGAAGGCCGTCTCCGTAGCGGAAAAAAAGCTCGACAGTATCAGACAGACTACCATAATGGTAAGGTATGTACCCATAATAAAATATAATTCTCCTTTTTTGTATACACTTCTAAAATACGCACGAGTGCTTAATGATAATATTATATGAAACCCTTTTGTTCTTGTCAACCGGAACCAGCGGAAATGGAGGATTCTTTACAGATTCTTTATAATTGTATCTACTTTCTCTTCCTTCAGGCTGTGTTGTCTTCCGTCCATGACTTGACGAAACTCTGGAAATCCCGTATTCTAAATTCATCAAAATGTACTTTTCAGGAGGCTCTTATGCAATTATCCACACCTGTTACGATGTATCTGCTTCTTATCAACCTCCTTGCCTTCGCCCTGATGGGCGTCGACAAATCACGGGCCCGCCGTCACAAATGGCGCATCCCCGAGAAAACCCTGTTTCTCTCTGCTCTTTTGGGTGGCAGCGTCGGCGCCATTGCCGGTATGCAGCTCTTCCGTCACAAAACCAGGCACTGGTATTTTGTAATCGGAATGCCGGCTATCCTGGTTTTGCAGGCGGCAGGATATTTCTTCCTGAGCCATCGGTTTTAAAATTTTAAGGTTTAAAAAAGCAGCGCGCCCATTTCACAGGACGCGCTGCTTTTTTATTGGATTGAATTATTCGTTATATTCGTTAAATACGTCTAACGCACTCATGGCCAACAGCTTTACAGCCTGATGTAAGGTACGCTTTCCTTCTTCTCCGCCTGCTGCCTCAGCAAATTCCTTGGTATGCGTTCCCACATTCTCTTTCAGTCTTACATAGAACTGAATGGTCGGAATCTCATGAGATACGTTTCCTACGTCTGTAGAACCGATACCCTGGGTCAGATCACGCTCGATGTAATCCTCGCCGATGAACTCCATGTTCTTACGTACATAGTCAACCATTCTCTTATCGTTGCGGATATCCTTGATAACCTCATCTAACTGCTGTACTTCAACCTCTGTTCTGGTAGCGATTGCCGCACCCTTTGCGCAGTCCTTAATGATGTCAACCAGCTCCATCATGTACTCATACTCCAGAGCACGGATGTTAAATACAGCCTTTGCCTCTGCAGTTACGGTATTGTGCGCGGTACCACCCTCGGTGATGATTCCATGTACACGGCTGTAATCCTTGAAATGCAGTCTCATCATATCAACTGCGTGGAACATCAGCTGTACGCCGCTCAGAGCATTTGCTGCCTTCCACGGGAATGCTGCTGCATGTGCAGGTCTTCCCTTGAAGGTGAACTCCAGAGTAACTGCTGCGAAGGAAATATCATCCGGCATGGACGCCTCGGTCGGATGCATCAGAAGCGCTGTGTCGATTCCCTTAAATACGCCGTGACGAACCATGATAGCTTTTCCGCTTCCCTTTTCCTCAGCCGGTGTACCTAATACCTTTAACACGCCGCCAATACCATGTTTTTCCATAACCTCTTTTAATACGATGCCGGCTCCTGCCGCAGAGGTTCCGATGATGTTATGGCCACAGCCATGTCCGATTTCCGGAAGACAGTCATACTCTCCCATCAGGGCTACGGTCTTGCCCGGCTTTCCGGTATCATATACTGCCTCGAAAGAGGTGGGCAGTTCAGAAATTCCGCGTTTTACTTCAAATCCATTGCTTTCCAGAAGCTTACAGAGTGCCTCCTGAGCCTTGTATTCCTTGAACGCCAGCTCCGGGTTCTCAAAAATATAGCTGCATACCTTCTCAAACTCTCCCTGTCTTGCATCTGCAAGTGTACTGATTTCCTGTTTTAATGTCTCTAATGTCTCCATATGCTTCTCTCCATTTCATTTAAATTTTATGATAACAGGAAATCCTCGCAGGATTTCCTGTTACTGTTCAAAATTTCACAAAATGTTATATTAAATCAGTCCCTTTGCAGCCAGAATAATATTGGAAATTGCTGCGGAACCAAAATAGGTAGACGCCATAACTACGAAGGAAATAATTACAATCTTCCAGCTCAGCTTCTTGAATACTTCCAGCTGCTCTCCTACCGCGATTCCTGCGAAGCTCAGCAGCGGGATTCCCACCAGACCGAAGCTGTATGCGCTCATCAGCTCTACGATCGTGTCGGAAAGCGGGGAGATCGGCAATGTTAAAACAAATGCCACCAGGGTAGCCCACGCAAATCCCGGAAGATTCGGTTTCTTTACCACATTCTTCAGAACGATTGCGATTGTAACCATGATAAAGCTTACTACAGTTGACTTCAGCAGACCTGGAAGCGGACTTCCCATAGAAACCATATGAACCACAATGACGATTCCATAAATAACAACAATAATTTTAATCTGCTCTAAAATAGTTTCAAGCAGTGATTTTTCCTTTGCAGCTTCCATTTTATACCTCTCCCTCCGGTGCTTTCTTAAATACTCTCTGTCTAAAGCGCTCGATACCCGGATTTATGCGCTTATAATACCAGTTAGCCAGCGGTAATGCCACGAACATCTCAACATACACACCTGTTACAGCAGTCAGAAGTCCACTGGTTGCTGAATATGCGAGAATCTGCTCAGAGTACATAGCCGGGGCAGCACTGGTAAGGGCAGCGGTAGCTGCGTTCATCATGGACGCACTTCCCATTCCGGACGCCATAGCCAGTGCGAAGGGGTGGAATCCCAGAAGCAGGCCGACGGGTGCCAGGAAAGAGTAGAATAAGGTTCCGAATACACTTCCGCTGATGTAGGTTCCCAGAGTTCCCATACCTTCTCTGGACTCCAGACCGTACTTATCTCCGATAATTCCCAGCGCGGTATCACGACACAGGGAGAAGGTTCCACCAACCGCACTTCTTCCCAGTCCAATCAGCAGACCTAAGGGCAGCGCAATCAGCATGGTTGCCAGGTTACCTAACTCCTGGAACAGCAGAGCCGGACCTGCCTGAAGCACGATTCCGACCTTCGGTCCTGCACTGATACCGAACATGATACCCAGGGGGTATAAGGTCAGGGACAGTAAGTAGGGTGCACGGCTAATCTCAGCGTGGCCGATAACTTTCTTGAGCGGCGGGATTACTTTTCCCAGAAGTGAGGGGGATAATAAAATTCCCATAATGATAACCCAAATCATGGTCAGGATCTTTACATCGACTCCCATCACCTTGAATTGCAACGGTCCAATCAGCTCCGCAATAATGCAAAGGATAAGCGTTACAATCATACAATTTACAGTACCCGTTCTCTGTTTCACATCTTTTTCCTCCGTTTCAGTAAAATAATCTTCCGAAACCTACAGTACTGTGGGATCCAGGTTTCCGAAAGATCATTCAGCTCTTGCTATTTTTAGTATAGCACTGCCTCCTTTTCATGTCGACGCTCCCTGCGCACCATAAAACCCCTGTTTTTTATGCACCATGCACAACGATTCTCACTTGCAAATGATAATCTATACATTTCGACGGAGTTTTTTCATATTTGTTATTTCATAAATTTCATAATCCGGAGCGCAAACGCAAGCTCCAGGATGCTGTTTGGATCAGACAAGTCATAGCCTGTCTGATTTTCAATCTTCTTAATCCGGTATATCAGCGTATTCCGATGTAAATGCAGCGCGTTTGCCGTCACATTCCTGGCTCCCAGATTGTTGACCAGAGCCTCCAGCGTCTCCAGAAGCTCTCTCTCATTCTCCTGATCGTATTCAATAAACGCATTCAGCTTTTCTTCCACAAATTCCCGACACATATCCTGCTTGCTGATTTTTTTCAAAATTTTCCAGAAACCGGCGTCTTCGATACAGAGCACCCTGGACTCCAGGTTCTGACATACGGCGATTTCCACCGCGTCCCTTGCGTCCTGATAGGCCTGTCCGAATCTTTTATAAGTATCCTCCGTCCTCGACACGCCTATGGTCGCCATATATCCTGTTTTTTCACAAATCTCCCTCTGTATGGCTTCAAAATAATCAGCCCCGATCTCCTTATCCCCGGTCCGCTTCAGGATACATTGAAAGGTGCCGTTGTTAGACAGGACAACCACCTGCTCTCCGGTAAAGGCCTCCCTTATCAGATTTTCTATCCTTTCAATCCGCTCCTGGGCTTCCTCCTCCCGAAGCTCATGCAGCTTCTGCTTGATCCGATCAACTTCGATATAAATAATCTGATAAGGCGGCACGGGCCACCTCTGTTCCTTGATCCTGTAATTTTCTTCTTCGTCGTGGGCAATATTGCCGGTCAGAAGATCCACAAATAACCGCTGATCCATTTCCCGCTGATTATATCGTTTAATCCGGGACTGCATGGAATCCATCAGACTATTCTGGGACTTGATAAGCGCCTCCATTACAAGATAATTCATCTCTATAAAAGGTAAATCCTCCGGCCACAGAATCAGCGGAAACTGCAATTCATCCGCCACCTTAATGGCTGCTTCCAGGGAACAGCCGATGTATTTATATTTTGTCGCCAGGGCTGCCGCCTTGGCGTCGTACAAATCTCGGATTAACTGGATAATTTCTTCCTCTGAATTGCTATAGGTATATCCGGTCGTAATATAGAAGACATTCGGTCGCATCCACGCTTTCATATCCGGTATTTCCATACAGTCAACAAAACGGACTACACGGTCAAGCCCGCCCTTTCCGGCTGCCAGTGAGCATCCCTTCATCTCAGCCAGCTCCAATATTTCCCTTACTTTTAAGGACACTTTCTACCTTCCCCCTCCAGACGTCATTTAATACTATATTATAACACAAATTTTACATTTTGGGTATGGTTTCCATTCTTTTTACCATTTCAGACAGACCGTCCGCCCATCTTTTTCCAGTATTCCCTCATTTTCCAGGCTCTTCATTTCTCTCGTCATGGCGCTTCGGTCCACGCTGAGATACTGGGCCAGCTCCGTATAGGACATGGGAATCCGGATCTTCCGGCTGTGCAGCTCCTCAGAAAGACTTTCCAGATAGGCCAGAAGCTTCTTCCGGGTAGTGGTTCTGGAGAGGACGTAGATCCGCTGCACCTGCTGCCTGGACTGCAGGGCAATCATCTGGAGCAGGTTGCTGACCAGCTGGCTGTGGTGCCAGCAGGCGTTTTCACAGCGCTTGATCACATGGGCGTAGTCGATGAACATGACCCGCGTCTCTTCCTCAGCCTGCACGTAATAATTCCGGGAATCTACAGGAAGCAGAAAGGGCTCGCCGAACACCGCGTCCTTTTTCAGTTCATCAATCATATACTGATTTCCCTCTTCATCGCAGTAATACAGGACAGCCCGGCCGGAAAGAATCAGGCCAATTTTATTCATGGTGTTGGAATATGCAAATATGATTTCGTGGTTATGGAAGCTTACCTCCCTGGCCTGGAAACAGACGCGCATTCTTTCCTGCTCTTCGGGTAAAATATCTGTAAATAGTGTGATCTGAGACATCTTGTCCTCTCCTTCTATATGCAGGCTTTTGGATACCTTTGTTCCATTTTGAATGGCATCCGAAAGTGTCCCGTCTCCATTCGTCAATCCTGCCGATATGTTTCTTCACACATTATATCATATTTTTTCTTACCAAATTCACTTTATGTGACTTTTGCAACAGATTTATTTTCCAGGTTCTGTTATTATTTTAACAAGCAAAGAACAGAAACACATCTACCGGAAAACAGGAGGAACGAACTATGAAAGTGACCGATACCATCAAATATGTAGGCGTAAACGACCACCAGGTGGATCTTTTCGAAGGCCAGTACAAGGTGCCAAACGGCATGTCCTATAATTCTTACGTGATTCTGGACGAGAAAATCGCGGTGATGGACACCGTGGACGCTAATTTCACCCATCAGTGGCTCGACAATATCCAGCAGGTACTGGAGAACCGGAAGCCGGATTATCTGATCGTCCAGCACATGGAGCCGGACCACGCAGCCAATATTGCCAATTTTCTGAAGGCCTATCCCGACACCACCGTGGTGGCTACCGCGAAAGCATTTAACATGATCGACAACTTCTTCGAGCTGAAGTTAGAGGGACAGAAAATCGAGATGGGCAATGGCGGCACCCTTTCCCTGGGCTATCATCAGCTGACCTTCGTGTTTGCGCCCATGGTACACTGGCCGGAGGTTATGGTGACCTATGACAGCACCGAAAAAGTTCTCTTCTCCGCCGACGGCTTCGGCAAATTCGGCGCTCTGGACGTGGATGAGCCCTGGGACGATGAGGCCAGAAGATACTTCATCGGCATCGTCGGCAAATACGGTGTACAGGTGCAGAACCTTCTGAAGGTGGCAGCCACTCTGGATATCCAGACCATCTGTCCCTTACATGGCCCGGTTCTGAATGAAAATCTGGGACATTACATCGGCCTCTACGACACCTGGTCCTCCTACACCCCGGAGGAAGACGGCATCGTCATCGCTTACACTTCCATATACGGCCATACGAAAGCAGCCGTTTCTCTGCTCGCTGATGAGCTTCGCAGCAAGGGCTGCCCGAAGGTCGTGGTCTACGATCTGGCCAGAGACGACATGTCCCGGGCCCTCAGCGACGCTTTCCGCTACTCCAAGCTGATCCTGGCCACCACCACCTATAACGCCAGCATCTATCCGTTCATGCACGATTATATTACCCGCCTGGTGGAGCACAATTTCCAGAACCGTACCGTAGGTCTCATCGAAAATGGTACCTGGGCGCCGCTGGCTGCCAAAATCATGAAGGAAATGCTGGGCAAATGCAAGAAAATCAACTGGCTCAAGAACTCCGTCCATATCTGGTCCGCGGTCAAGTCTGAAAACCGCAAGCAGATCGAGGCCATGACCGACGAGCTCTGCAAGGAATACATTGCCAAGGATAATTCCCTCGCCAATAAGAACGATATGTCCGCCCTCTTCCGCATCGGCTACGGCCTCTATGTGGTCACCTCCAACGACGGTAAGAAGGACAACGGCCTCATCGTCAATACCGTGACCCAGTTGACTGACAACCCCTTCCGCGTGGCTGTGAATATCAACAAAGCCAACTATTCACACCATGTCATCCGGCAGACCGGCGTCCTGAACGTCAACTGTCTGTCCGTGGACGCACCATTCTCCATCTTCCAGCAGTTTGGCTTCCAGTCCGGAAGAACCGTGGACAAATTTGCAGGCGTGAAAATCAACCGTTCCGGAAATGGACTCGTATTTCTGGATCAGTATATCAACGCATTTATGTCTCTGAAGGTGGAGCAGTATGTGGACCTGGGCACCCACGGCATGTTCATCTGCAGCGTGACCGAAGCCCGCGTCATCAGCGACCGGGAGACCATGTCCTACAACTACTATCAGCAGAACGTCAAGCCGAAGCCCCAGACCGAAGGCAAGAAAGGCTTTGTCTGCAAGATTTGCGGCTACATCTACGAGGGCGACGAGCTCCCCGAGGATATCATCTGCCCGCTGTGCAAGCACGGAGCTGTAGACTTTGAGCCGATACAGTAAATGATTTTCCTATAACTGATTTCCAGTAAATAAAAGGGCAGCCGCGCAATCATCTGGCAGTGATGATTGCGCGGCTGTCGCTTTTCATAGTCTCTTATTTTATTTTCCGTGCCTTCTACTCCTCATCATCCCACACGTAAGGCGTATTCTGATATACATAGTAATTGATCCAGTTTGTATACAGTGTATTCGCATGGGCTCTCCACATGAGCAGCGGACGGTTGTCGCTATTGTCGTCAGGGAAATAGTTCTTCGGCACCTGGATGTCCAGACCTTTATTCTTATCTCTGACATATTCCTTCTCCAGGGTTAGACGGTCGTACTCGGGATGACCGAATACAAAAATCTTGCGGCCTTCCTCCGCCATGGCGATGAAAACGCCGGCCTCATCAGATTCGGCCAGAATAGTCAGATCACTGCAGGCACGGATTTCTTCCGCGTCCACGGTGGTATGACGGGAATGGGGCGCGTAAAACTCATCGTCAAAGCCTCTGATCAACGGCTCTTTACGGTTCTCCACCTTGTGGCGGTAGAGTCCGAACAGCTTCTGGGGCAACAGACGCTTCTTCAGGCCATAGAAATGATACATGGCTGCCTGTGCTCCCCAGCAGATAAAGAAGGTGGATGTAACATGGGCGTCGGCCCAGTCCATAATCTCGACCAGCTCATTCCAGTAATCTACTTCTTCAAATTCCATCTGCTCCACCGGCGCGCCGGTGATAATCAAGCCGTCGAAACGGCGCTTTTTCACCTCGCAGAATGGCTCATAGAACTTGTTAATGTGGCTCTGGGCTGTATTCTTGGATTCATGGCTGCTGACTGTGATAAAGGTAATATCCAGCTGCAGCGGTGTATTGGACAGAGAACGCAGGATCTGAAGCTCTGTGTCCTCTTTAAGCGGCATCAGATTCAGGATGCCTATCTTCAGCGGACGGATATTCTGATTGAGCGCCCGCGTCTCATCCATAACGAAAATATTTTCCTGCTCCAAAATTGCCCTAACCGGCAAATCACTCTGTACTTTAATCGGCATAACTTTTTCTCTCCTCTGCCTGCGCAAATTATCGCGCACTGCGGCGCTGTATATAACTATAGCATAAATGCGACGTATTTGAAAGCAGGAAATCTATTTCTTCCGCAATTTTCCTGACCAAAAACGGGCCGGGCAGCTTCCGCCGCCCGGCCCGTCTCTGATGCATTTCTATAACACTTTATGCTTTCTCAATCTTAATCGCGCAGACCTTGTACTCGGGGATTCTCGCGTACTTATCGAGAGCCGCGTTGGTCAGCCAGTTTGCGTTGCCATCCGGGAAGTGGAAAGGCATCCAGCTCTCGCCCGGAGAGGTCTTGGTTCCCACACGGGCGGTGGATTCGATGCTGCCTCGTCTGGAGGATACGCGCACCTTGTCGCCGTTCCTGATCCCCAGTTTTTCCGCGTCCACGATATTCATTTCAATGAAGGAATGTCCTTCAATCTCCATGAGCTCCGGAGTCTTGCCGGTCATGGCACGGGTGGTGTAATGATACAGGATACGTCCGGTCATCAGGATAATCGGATATTCCTCATCCGGAAGCTCTGCGGAAGGCACATATTCAGCCGGGTAGAACCAGCCAAGGCCTCTCGAAAACTTGCCCACATGCATAATCGGGGTGCCCGGGTGCTCCTTGGTCGGGCAGGGCCACTGTAAGCCTTTGCCGCCCACCTCTTCGCTGTCCAGGCGGGCATGGCTGATGCCGCCGAAGCTGGGTGTCACAGAAGCGATTTCGTCCATAATCTCTGCGGAGGTCAGGTGAGGCTGCGGATAACCCATACGGTTCATCAGGTCGATGATAATATCTGTATCCAGACGCATCTCGCCCGGTACTGTGATGGCCTTACGGACTCTCTGTACACGGCGCTCCGTATTGGTGAAGGTTCCTTCCTTCTCCAGGTAGCTGACGCCCGGCAGAATGACGTCTGCGTACTGAGCGGTCTCTGTCATAAAGAGCTCCTGCAATACGAAGAAATCCAGACTCTTCAGGGCTTTGATGATATGGGAGGTATCCGGGTCGGTCACCACAGGATCCTCGCCGTAAATATACAGGCCGCGGATCTCCTTGGTGATCGCCTTGGGGAATACGTCGGTTGCGTGGGTTCCCACATTGTGGTTCAGCGGAACGCCCCAGGCCTTCTCAAACTTCTCTACCACGCCGGTCGCGGCAACCTTCTGGTAGCCCGGAAAATCTGTGGGGGAAGCACCCATGTCACAGGCTCCCTGTACGTTGTTCTGTCCACGGAGCGGGTTCACGCCGCAGCCCGGACGGCCCAGCTTGCCCACCAACATAGCCATATTGGACATGGACATAACGCCCTCGGTACCGGTGGAATGCTCGGTAACACCCAGACAGTAGATAATGGGAGCGCGGTCAGCTTTTGCGTACATGATGGCTGCTTTTCTCAAATCATCCGGATCGATGTGGCAGATTTCGGCTACCTTCTCCGGTGTATAATCCTTTACGATCTCTT
>ERZ827088.906-NODE-906-length-39949-cov-3.841931_pt1 | contig 39949 bp, 31 predicted proteins | sample MGYA00519922_ERZ827088 | MGnify/ENA primary metagenome ERZ827088 (study PRJEB31778, sample SAMEA3449254) | human gut metagenome | biome: human gut; feature: human-associated habitat; material: faeces | place: United Kingdom | collected 2010/2012 ...
CGGCACGCCGGCAACCATTTTCATGGAAAGTGCTGCACCGGCACGGGCCGAGCCGTCAATACGGGTCAAAACAATCCCGGTTACGCCGACTTTTTCATTAAATTCTTTGGCTACGGTACAGGAATCCTGCCCGATCATTGCGTCTGCCACCAGCAAAGTCTCAGACGGATTGGCAATTTTCTTAACCTCGATGACTTCATTCATCAGGTCTTCGTCAATATGCAGCCGACCGGCAGAGTCCAGAATAATGACATCATAACCGCCTTTTTTGGCTTCACTGACGGCGCGTTTAGTCGTTTCCGCCGGTTTTTCGCCCTTAATTACCGGCAAGGCATAACCCCCTATCTGCCCGGCCAATTGAGCCAACTGCTCCTGTGCGGCCGGACGATAAATGTCCAACGACGCCAACATTACTTTCTTGCGCGCTTTAAGCTTATTGGCAATTTTGGCTGAGGTGGTCGTTTTACCCGACCCCTGCAAGCCGACCATTAAAATGCAAACCGGCGGCACCGCATTCAGATTAAGTTCGGCATTTTCCGCCCCCAGAAGCTTAACCAATTCATCATGGACAATTTTAACAACCATTTGTCCGGGCTGAACCGATTTAACGACCTTTTCGCCCAAAGCCTGCTCTTTGACCTGAGCAATAAAAGACTTAACCACCGGCAAAGAAACGTCAGCTTCCAACAAAGCGACGCGGATCTCCCGCATAGCTTCGTCAATGTCTTTTTCATTTAACACCCCGCGGGAGGTGATTTTTGAAAAAGCGGAACTTAATTTTTCACTCAGCGTATCAAAAATGGCTTTAATCCTTACCTAAATCAGTGCCTACATACTATTGCACGCAGGCGCGGCCTGAGCGGTTTTCCGCCGTATCAGCCATCTGCTCCGAAACCGCGTTGCTGCCTGCAAACATTGCTCCGGCGCAGTACCTACATACTATTGCACGCCAGTGTGCGAACCCTCGCTGACTGGCGGCACGCCTTGGCGTGTTATTAATTAAACTCGTCTCAATATGAAAAAATCATATAGATTTAGGTGGTTTATATACAACTTTTCACAACGAGTCAAGGCTAATTAATACAAAAAACATCATTTTCCGGCTTGATATACTTCCGGCAATGAATATTTGTTCGGGATATAACCCGAGGAGAGCATTATGAGAGTATTGATTATCGGCGGCGGAGCGGCCGGGTTGAGCGCGGCGCTGTATCTGGCCCGGAGACATCCGGATTATCACATTACGCCGGAAATCATGATTCCGCTGGTATGTGAGGAGAAAGAGCTGAGGTTTGTAAAGAAGGTTGTAGTAGAGATTGCAGACGCTGAGATCGCGGCAGCAGGCATCGACCTGAAGTATGAGGTTGGTACCATGATCGAGATCCCGAGAGCAGCCCTGACCGCAGACGCTATCGCAAAGGATGCGGACTTCTTCTGCTTCGGTACCAACGACCTGACCCAGATGACCTACGGCTTCTCCCGTGACGACGCAGGCAAGTTCCTGAACGCGTACTACGACAAGAAGATCCTGGAGAACGACCCGTTCGCGAAGCTGGATCAGACAGGCGTAGGCAAGCTCATGGAGCTGGCTATCAAGCTTGGCAAGCCGGTAAATCCGAACCTGCATGTAGGTATCTGCGGCGAGCACGGCGGAGACCCGTCTTCCGTAGAGTTCTGCCATAAGATTGGCCTGGACTATGTATCCTGCTCACCGTTCCGTGTACCGATTGCAAGACTGGCAGCAGCACAGGCAGCAATTGCGGATAAATAATAAGGAATCAAAGATTGAAATGTAAAAAGACCGTTTTAAGGACTGTTTGGTTCTTAAAACGGTCTTTTTAACTTTTTATACCATCTGAACCAGCCATACATTACTGCGTATCATAAAATAACCGATTACAACCTTGATCAATTCGGTTGCCTGAACAAGGAAGTACACACTTACGATACCAAGTCCTGTAAAGTGCGCCAGTAAAAAGGCAATTGGAACAATGATAATCCAGGTGAAAACAGAATCAAACAGGAAGGTAATCATTGTTTTTCCGCCGGAGCGCAGTGTAAAATAGGATGCATGGCTAAAGGAGCAGAAAGGCATGATGATTGCGGATACTGCGATAAATTTGGTTGCCAGTGCACGGATTTCCTCAGAGGTATTGTAGATCTGTGGGAAAAATCTGCCGATAAAAAGCATACATACAGCTACAATAACACAGCAAAAAACACTGAATACAATCATTTTATTATCCGCATCCTTTGCTTTTTCCAGTTTACCGGCACCCAGATACTGTCCAACCACAATGCTGATGCAGGCGCCAAGCTGGAGATAAATGATGTTAAACAGATTGGTGATGGTTGTAGCAATGTTAAGTCCGGCAACTACTTCCAGGCCGCGGATCGAGTAGCACTGTATTACGGCTGTCATTCCCGCAGCCCACAGAACTTCATTCATCATAAGCGGTAATCCTTTGATGATGATAGCCTTTAATTCGTCTGCGGGAATACCAAAGCCGGTATACGCTCCTTTGAGATACTGGTTTTTCTCTCCGTGTCTGTGCGCCCAGATGATAATCATAAGGGCTTCTATGTAACGGGCAATAACCGTTGCCAGAGCTGCACCCTGTACGCCAAGCTCCGGGAATGGTCCGATACCGAAAATCAGAAGATAGTCCAAAATGGCATTACTTCCGACAGCTACAAAGCTTGCGATCATAGGAATCAGGGTCTGACCGGTTTCCTTGATATTGGTCGCGTAAGCCTGATTTACAGCAAAGGGAATCAGTCCTGTCATCATAATGATCAGATACTCTAATCCATACTGTAATGCAGCATCTGTCGCACCGCTTCCGGAAGTATCTGTGAGATAAAGAGAAATCAGGTTTTCTCCTTTCGTTACAAATAATAAAATGGTAAGTGCTGTAACCGTCAAAGCCGCATATAGCTTAAAACGGAAAGAATACATATGCCCTTTGTGATTTCCTTTTCCGAAATATTGGGCGCCGAAAATGCTGGCTGCCGATACAGCCCCGAATATGGCCAGATTATATACAAAGATCAGCTGATTGACAATAGCTACTCCGGACATCTGCTCTGTACCAAGCTGTCCAACCATAATATTGTCAAGAAAACTAACCAGGTTTGTAACTGCGTTTTGTAGGATCATCGGTAACGCCAGTGCGATGTAGCTTTTATAAAAATTTCTGTCTCCGATATATTTCCTGCGAAGCTGTTCTAACATAAATCCCTTCCTTTACATAAATCCCTTTTTCATCCATGTTCAGCATAACATATTTCCGCAGAATTTTATACCTTCTTTTTAAGTTTTACAAGAGAAGGCACATAGAAATGTAAAAGACCGTTTTAAGAACCAAACAGTCCTTAAAACGGTCTTTTTCCATGTTCTTCGTTTATTCCGCTGCAGTAACGGAAAGCACCTCACCCATAAAGGGATCTACCTCGGAAATGGTTCCGGTATAGGTTACAGTGACCTTATCTCCAACCTTGACCTTGTCTAAGCCCTCCGGCTTTTCGTTTTCGAAGGTAAATGCGTAGGAGCTGCCGGAAGCGTCGGTTACGACAAACATGAAATCCTTTACCTCATCCAGGGTTCCGGTAAATTCAGAAGCGTCCTCCGCGTCTTCCTTTCCGGTGGTCTGGGAAGCGGAATTACCGTTGCCGGATCCCTTGGTTCCGCAGCCTGCGATCAGGGATGCGGTAATGGCAGTGAGAAGTATCATCATAGTGAATTTCTTTTTCATAAGAAAACCTCCTGTTCGTTATTTATGTTTCCAATTTATTGGACGCTCTATACCGTTAAAAAGTTTCATTTCAGGTGAAAAATTTATTTTCTGGTTGACAGGAAGTATGCGACACATTATAATCGTTCTAAATAGAACGATATAAAAGGAGGAGGCCTATGCATTTCTGGGATCGGCATAAGACGATTACCTGTTATTATGAGATCCTGATGGCGTCTGTATGCGAAAAATATGACCTGAGAAAGCTGGAATATGATATTTTATTGTTTTTGTATCACAATCCCAAGTATCATACAGCAGCAGATATCGTCAGAATCAGAAAATCAACGAAGTCCCACGTATCCACAGCATTGAAGGTGCTGGAAGAAAAAGGATTTATTGAAAAAGAGACAGCGGCGGACAATAAAAAGCATGTGAATCTGCTGCTGACAGATTCTGCCAATGAGCTGATACAGGATGGAATTCGGGTACAGAAACAATTTGCGGAAGATATGCTCCGGGGACTGACGAAGGAAGAAATCGCTCTGTGTAAGCAGGTATTTCAGAAAATATGTGACAATGCGGAAAGATGTATCAAAGAGAAAGGACAAAGATAAAATGAGCAACACAAGTTATAAACCGAAGATGCCGGATTTGATGGAGGCGGTATTTGACACAGGATACCTGTTGTTTGATCTGATTGCAGGAATTGTATTTTTATCAGCGGCAAAGGGAAACAGCCTGTATGTGCTGTACGGTATTCTGACCCTGACCCTCTGCGGCGGAGACGCTTTTCATCTGGTTCCGAGAGTGATCCGGGCCGTAAAGGGAAGCAGTGAAAAAATCGAACATATGCTGGGAAGAGGTCTGCAGATTTCTTCCATTACGATGACAGCCTTCTATGTAATCCTGCTGTATATCTGGAAGCTTACTTTCCCGGGACTGCAGGCGCCGGCTGCTATGGAAGCAATCATATGGATTTCCGCGATTATCCGTATTGCGATCTGCATGCTGCCCCAGAATCACTGGTGTACCGAAGAGGGTAACATGAAGCTGTCCATTATTCGGAACGGCGTGTTCGCGATTACCGGTATCGGCGTGATCATTCTGTACGCTATTTCCGGAAATGTCCGCGGATATCATATGACCAGAATGGTAGCTGCGATTCTCATCTCCTTTGGCTGCTATCTTCCGGTTACGCTTTTCAGCAAGAAGAAGCCGATGGTCGGAATTTTGATGATTCCCAAGACCTGCGCTTATATGTGGATCATTATTATGGGTTTGCAGCTTCTGTAAAATGAAACTGCAGACAGGAAAGAAGACAGGAGGAAGAATGATGCAGAACTTAGAACAGTTTTTGAGATTACTGACAGGACATTTTGACAACAGAGAACAGTTTAATCAGATGCAGAAAGCGGAAAAGGCATATCCTTTGGCAGAGCATGTCAATACTGTCTGCAACGATAAAATCCGGAATCTCCCCGCAGATTTCCGGGGAAAATTTCTTGTGGAAGAAAGCTATTATGAAACCAATGGAAAGAAACACGCCTCAGCCCATCTGTTTCTGTTTACAGAGGAGCAGGACGGCGTTCTGCTTACCTCCTATGAGATACCGGAGGGAGAGGATAAAAACAGCTTTACCTATGCTTCCATGGAGCCGGTGGACTACGGAGATTTAAAAAAATCAGAGAAGTTCACACCAGCCCTTTACCGGGAGAAAGACGGAGTCTGGGAAGGCGGCAGTACAAGTCAGTTTACCCCGGTTATGAAGTTCCGGCTTTGGGAACGTTTTTCCGAGGCATGCCTGGAGGTGTCTGAGAGCATAGAAGTAAACGGAAGAAGAACCTTTGGATACGACGATCCCATCCGGTATAAGAAGGCTGTTTATAAAAGAATACGAACAGTGAAATCACGGCCATCCAGGTAAAACTGGTATTGGCCGTGTTCCTGTTCTACATAGTAAATGACGCTCTGCACGCCAATCCCATGCCCTTCCCGGGAAGTGACCGGAATACCGTCGGAAAAGACGGGAGGCGTATCGGTGGGATTCTTTTCCAGCATCAACAGATGCCCGGAGCGTTCCAAGATAGACAGGTAAACACGGCGGTCTTTGCCGGACTGCTTCCGGACGGCATGCATGGCATTTTCCAGAACGTTGGAAAGAATGGCGCAGAAGGTCATTTCCGAACAGGGCAGCTTTTCCAGAGCTTCAATCTCCGCGTCAAAGGTGATATCCTGTTCTGCAAAACGGGCGCTGTAAATGGAAAGCACAGAGTTGAGAAGCTCGTTACTGCAGAAGCTGTGAAGGATGGTGTCATCGTAATGCTGATTGATTTCCCGGATATAGTCCAGAGCTAAGTCTGGTCAGCTTTTCGAACATGGACAGAGAAGGATCCCAATATAGAACTGATGTGGGTAGATAAATACGGCCATGTCCTATTGATCTGGGATGAAGTCAGCGAGAACTTCAGCGCTTCAGAGGTTATGCAGACTGGGAAGCAGCTTCTGGTGAAAGCAGCACAGGCAGCAATTGCGGACAGACAGTAATTTGCAAAACAATACAAAATATAGAAATAAGCGTGCTGGAAATGGCACGCTTATTTTAATACCATTACATAGGGCTTCAGCGCATTCTTTTATCAAGAGTAACTTCAAAAGAGGCTGGAGAATAGAGTATGGCAAGAAATGCTTCCGAAGTTAGATTACTGGAAAGAATATGATGAACTCAGTGACAATGGGCAGTTTGAATAACTGCACGCCGCATTCTCGTTACTTCAGTGATGAGTTAGGCGTGCAAATTTTTGACTAAAAAAACAGAACTGATGTTTACTTTCTGTACTACATATGGTAAGATATAAACATGGAAAAAGATATATTTACTATCAGAGAAAACACTCTTTCATATGGTCGGGGTTATGTGTACTCTTTGCAATATCATCTCGTCTGGTGTACAAAATACCGGAAAAAGGTGTTGACAGATGGCCTTGATACAGAATGCAAGGAAATGCTGCAAAAGCTGGCAGAAGAATACCGCTTTCAGATTCTGGCCATGGAGGTTATGCCGGATCATATCCATTTGCTGGTGGATTGTAAACCACAGTTTTTTATTTCTGATATGATAAAAATCATGAAAGGAAATCTTGCAAGACAAATGTTTCTTGTACATCCGGAATTAAAGCAGAAGTTGTGGGGCGGGCATTTGTGGAATCCATCTTATTGCGCGGTGACAGTCAGTGATCGGAGCAGGGAACAGGTCCTGGCATACATTGAGGGGCAGAAAGAAAAGCGAAGAAACTAGAAAATGAGGTTTTATCATGCGGATTACATCCAGTTATGGCGTGGAAATAAAAAAACAGAATATTCCCATCCGCCATACGCTACGGATTTACCGCTCTGCAGTCAGCTATCTGATTCAGGTGTACGCGGAAAGCTGGGAAGAGCTTTCTCAGATTGATAACGCAAAGAAGCGGTTTAATGCAGCGGAACATCTGGTGCATGAGACGAAAAAGAACCATGCAAGGTATGATTTCGACCTGCATTTTCCGAAGATGCCATCTTACCTGCGAAGGGCAACGATACAGCATGCGCTTGGAAGCGTCGTTTCCTATGAAACAAGACTTGATTTATGGAAAAATGGACTCCTTACGGGAAAACCGAAGCTGGTTTCGGAAAATCATGCCATGCCGGTATTTTACCGTGACGTCATGTACCGGGAGGCAGAACCGCAGGAGGATGCGGCGTATCTGAAGCTGTATGACGGCCACGACTGGAAATGGTTCCGGGTAAAGCTGCTCCATACGGATATGGAATATTTGCGAAAAAACTGGGTTAGGGAAAAGGCCTCTGCTCCTACTCTGGAAAAACGACATCATAAGTACTTTCTGCGCTTTTCTTATACGGAAGAAGTAAGCCTTACCAAAACAGATATCAAAGAACAGACCATTTGCAGTGTGGATCTGGGAATCAACACGGACGCGGTCTGCACCATCATGCAGGCAGACGGAACTGTCCTGGGACGGAAGTTTATCGACTTCCCCAGTGAAAAAGACCGGCTGTATCATGCATTGGGCAGAATCCGCAGATTTCAGAGACAGCATGGCTCCGGACAGACACAGAGCCGCTGGGCTTACGCAAAGCGGCTGAATATGGAGCTGGCCCGGAAGACAGCGGCGGCCATTACAGCCTACGCTGCGGAAAATCATGCAGATGTTATCGTTTTTGAGTATCTGGAAATGCAGGGCAAGATCAGCGGAAATAAAAAGCAGAGGCTTCATTTATGGAGAAAACGGGATATCCAGAAGCAGTGCGAGCATCAGGCGCACCGGCAAGGAATCCGCGTATCCAGGATCAGCGCCCGAAACACCAGCAGGCTGGCATATGATGGAAGCGGTCCGGTAGTTCGAAATCCGGAGAATCACAGTCTTTGTATCTTTCAGACAGGAAAACAGTATAACTGCGATCTGTCTGCGGCATACAATATTGGAGCAAGATATTTTATACGGGAATTACTCAAACCCTTTTCGGAAACGGAAAGGTCTTTACTGGAGGCAAAAGTTCCTTCGGTAAAGCGTAGAACCTCATGTGTCTATGCAGACTTACGGCTGCTCAGTGCAGAACTGGCGAGCCAGAAGGCAGCATAGATACAGGCAGATATACAGTGGACTACCTGAGATGTGGAAACTGGCCGTATCCGGCCGGAAAAAGCGCGTAACCGCACCGATTCTAAGTCGCAGGCGTATCCGCCGATATGAAGTCTTGCCGCTTAAGGCGGCTGAGAAGCACGTGACTTTAGTCATGTGAGGTTCACACAGCGCACTCCATTTTATGAAAATTTAATAAATTTCACGAAACCAAAGCCCGCCCGGACGAATCCTGAAAATAATTTTCAGCTTCGCCGGGCGGGCTTGTGCGTGAGCGCGGGGCAGGGTAAGATAGCCATAAAGCAAACCGAGTTTACGAAAGAAAGAGAGGAAGAAACGTGTTTGAGCATTTATTTCAGCCGATTACCATCAATGGTATGATTCTGAAAAACCGAATCATTGCTACTCCCACCAGTGATGATTTTGAAGAAAAAGCCATGGGTGGCGCAGGTATGGTTATTGCGGGACACACCATTGTAGAACCTGGGCGTTCCAGCTTTAAGAGCGGAGAGGAACCCTGGCTCTTTGCAAAATATGAGAGAGAAAAAACGCGGGAAAGAGTTTTGAAAGTGCATCGGGGAGGCGCAAAAGCTTCCATAGAGCTGTTTCATGGAGGACAGGATGCCAGAACCGTAGATTATGTCAAAGGCCCGTCAGGCTTCATCCGCCCGGACGGCGTCGAGGTAAAGGAAATGGACGAGGCCATGATGCAGGAGACCCTGCACTGGTACGCCGAGACAGCCGCAGGCTGCCGGAAAATCGGTTTTGATTCCATCTTCCTGCATTTCGGACACGGCTGGCTTCCGGCCCAGTTTTTGTCCCCCCATTACAATCATCGTACTGATGAATACGGCGGAAGTATCGAAAACCGCTGCCGTTTTCCACTTCGGATCCTGGAGACAGTCAGAAGGACGGTGGGAAAAAATTATCCCATTGATATGCGGGTCAGTGCCTGTGAGTGGATTGAAGATACGGTCAGCTTTGAGGATATCATGTACTTCCTGAAAAAGGCGGAGCAGTATGTAGATGCCATTCAGATTTCTGCCGGTATTGACAAAAACGTGGAGGCTAATGTACATTGTGTAACGACCAACCTGGAAGAGGCTATGCCGAATCTGAAATGGGCGAAAGCGGCCAAAGAGCAGCTGCATGTTCCTGTCTCCATGGTCGGCGCCATTACAAGCCCGCAGATGGCAGAGGAGATTCTGGCAAAGGGCTATGTGGATATGGTAGCCTTTGGCCGCAGCCTGCTTGCGGATCCTTACTGGCCGAAGAAGGCAATGGAAGGACATCCGGAGGATATTGTACCGTGTCTGCGTTGTTCCAACTGTTATCATATTACCAGTGATCACTGGAATGTGGGTTGTTCCGTGAATCCAAGTTACCATTGCCAGGAATTTGTTCCATCTGAGAGAGAGATCTCAAAAGCAGAAAAGCAGAAAAAAGTTGTTATTATTGGCGGTGGCCCGGCAGGCATGAAGGCGGCTATTACAGCCAGTGACAGAGGCCATAAAGTCACTTTGATTGAAAAAAGTGACGAGCTGGGTGGTATGCTGAAGGTCATCGTGAAGGAAGAACATAAAGAAGAAGTACAGCGCCTGCTGACCTGTTACAAAACCCAGATCGCGAAGCGTGAGATAAAGGTACTTCTGAACACCGAGGCCACTCCGGATATGGTGTGGGAAATGAAACCGGACAGTATCCTCATTGCCTTGGGCGCAGTGGAGCGCGTGCTTCCGATTCAGGGCATCGACAACCCGAAGGTGCTTCTGGCTACAGACGCCATCACCCATCCGGAGAAGCTGGGGGATAAGGTAGCCATCCTGGGCGGCGGCAGCATAGGCTGCGAGATAGCTTTAGGTCTTGCGGAAAAAGGAAAACAGGTAACGATTATTGAAGTTACGGATAAACTGGCGGCCAATGCCAACTCCATGTATCAGGAGGCGCTTAGACAGAAGTTCCTGCTTCATGATAATATTGACAGTCTGACGAAGAGTAGTTGTAGCCGCATTGATGAGAGTGAGATTTACTATAAGGGCGCAGACGGACAGGAAAAATCCATTGCCTATGACAATCTGATCCTTTCCACTGGTCTGGTTCCCCAGATAGCCCTGACCGAGAGCTTCTATGGCATCTGCCGGGACACTGTAGCCATCGGCGATTGCATCCGCCCGTCCAGCATCATGAACGCGAACTTCGAGGGCTTCGTAAATGCTCTGAATATCTAAACGTGATAAAAATAAGAAGGAGATATACAAATGAAAGACTACAAAGCATTAGTTCAGTCCGTTATCGCCGGAGTCGGCGGGGCTGACAACATCAACGATTGCATTCATTGCGCAACGAGACTTCGTTTCTCCCTGAAGGACGAGTCCAAGTTCGACCAGGCAGCCCTGAAAGCGGTAGACGGCGTACTGGGAACCCTGGTAAACTCCGGCTACTGTCAGGTACTCATCGGAACCCACGTAGGCGACGTCTATAATGAGCTTATGAACGTGCCGGAGATGAAGGCAAAGGGCCTGAAGGTCAGCGACGCCATCGACGATCCGGCTACAGCAGGAGAGAAGAGGACGGGCCTTCTGGATCGCTTCACCAAAATGATGTCGGATGTATATTCACCGTATATTCCGATTCTGGCTACCGGCGGTATCGCTTCCGGTGTCATCGGACTTCTGGCCAATATGGGCGTGGTGGACAGCGCAGGCCTGACTTACCAGACCTTTTATGCGATTTTCTATGCATTGATTTATTTCTTCCCGATTCTGCTGGCTTTTACAGCAGGAAAGCATTTTAAATGCAATCAGTATGTGGCAGCAACCCTGGGTGCGGCCATCATGTATCCGGGTGTGGCAGATCTGCTGGTAACCGGTGAGAAGGCAAATCTTTTTGGTATCAACTTCACTGCGTACAATTTCAGCGGTTCCTTTATTCCGATTCTGCTGGCTGTATTCTGCATGAGCTATTTCGAAAAATGGCTGAAGAAGGTACTTCCTCAGATTACACAGTTTATTCTGGTCCCCTTCCTTTGCCTGGTTGTCTTCGTTCCGTTGACGATTCTGGTATTTGGTCCCATTGGCGGTCTGGTTGCAAATGCCATCACTGCGGTTTACAATCTGATAGGCGCAAATACGATTCTGGTGGATATTGTATTCGGCGGACTGTTTTCACTGGTTATCCTGCTTGGCATGCATTGGGCGGTTATCCCGATTCAGCTTGGAATTATGGCAGAGCAGGGATTTGAGACATCACTGGCAGCAGGCGGTATGGGCAATTATGCGGTAATGGGTGTATGCCTGGCCGTGGCAGTTTTCGCAAAGAACGCAGGCGACAGAACCACAGCAGGTTCCGCAGCGTTTACCGACGTGCTCTGCGGTATTACAGAGCCTGGTCTCTATGGTATCATCCTGAGAAGCAAATGGCTTCTTGGAACCATGATTGTATCCGGAGCCGCGGCAGGTCTGGTTCTTGGAATCGGCGGTGTGGCAGCGACCAACTTCTCCTTTACCGGATTACTTGCATTCAGCGGCTGGCTTGGCTGTGTGAATTTCCCGATGTACTGTGTAGGCATTGCGGTATCTGTCGGACTGAGTTTTGTACTGACAGCGGTTCTCATTAAGAGTGGCAAAGTAAACGAGTATAACTAACGAATAGGACAAAGTAAATTCTCCCCCTTTCCAGAAAGTCTGATTTTTGTTAAAATAAATCAAAAGGATGGGGGAGAATCTATGATCATTGAAAAACTTATGAGACAGGCAGATTTTACCGATGTGGAAAAAAGCATTGCGGATTATCTGCTGCAGAACGGATTTGAAGTGAAAAATATGTCCATTTCAGAACTGGCAAAAAAGACCTATTCCTCACCGGCTACTATTACACGTTTTTGTCGGAAGCTGGATCTGGATGGTTATAAAAAGTTTCAGATTTTGTTCAATTCCGAGTATGAGGATTTTGTTACCGAAAGCTCTGTAGACGCAAACTATCCTTTCTCGGGAACAGACTCTTTGGAACAGATTACGAAAAAGCTGGCAAAACTCAATGCTGATACCATCAGCAGAACGATTTCCGGCTTTGATTACAATCAGCTGCGTCGGATTGTACGACGTATCAGTAAGTCTGATATGGTTAATATTTTCAGCGTGGGAACATCTACCACAGTAGCCATGGATTTTCAACAGAAGATGATGCGGTTCGGATATATCGTCAATCTGGAATTAAGTTCCTGCTTTCTTCCGAGTTACGCGTTGGTTGGAACGGAGCGTACGGTGAATCTGGTTATTTCGCAGTCCGGAGAGAATCGGGATGTGGTGGAGAGCCTGCGGATTTTAAAGAAAAGAAAAGCTTACTGTGTCGGTATTACAGCTACGCCGGGCAGCACCGTGGACAGGATGTGTCAGGAGGTAATTCTGGTGGAACTGGAGGAGGATAAGTTCTATACAGGAAAAATAGATACCTTCGGAATGTACAGCGCTTTCCATTTTATACTGGATTGCCTGTTTTCCTTCCTTTATCAGCTGGATTATGAGGAAAATGAGAAACTGACCAGAGAAAAGGCAGCGATTGTTTATAAAGAAAATGAGAAACTGATGAAAAAGGATTCAGAAACAATGAATGAAAATAAGTAAAGGAGCGTTAACTATGCCATTCAGAAAAGATTTCCTATGGGGAGGCGCCTGCGCCGCCAATCAGTTTGAGGGAGCCTGGGATGTGGACGGCAAGGGCGTGTCTGTGCCGGATCTCTGTACCAACGGCACCAAAGAATGTCCGAAAAGCATTACCACAAAGGTAGAGCCGGGACGGCTGTATCCCAGCCACGAGGCCATTGATTTCTATTATCATTACAAAGAGGATATCGCCTTATTTGCGGAAATGGGTTTCAAGGTCTTCCGTACGTCTATCAACTGGACCCGAATCTTCCCCACCGGCATGGAGGAGAAGCCCAACGAGGCGGGTCTTCAGTTCTATGAAAATGTATTCAAAGAGTGTCAGAAATACGGCATCGAGCCTCTGGTGACCTTAAGCCATTACGAGCTGCCCTACGGTCTCGTGGAGGCTTACAACGGCTGGGCGGGGGAAGAGGTTATCGGCCATTTCGAGCGCTACTGCCACGTAGTCTTTGAGCGGTATCAGCATCTGGTGAAGTACTGGCTGACCTTCAATGAGATCAACGGCGGCACCACCCAGCTTGGCACGACCCTGTCACTGGGAACTGTGAAAGGCTATAGCGGCCCGGTAAACGGCATCCAGATCACGCCGCAGCTTCGCTATACCGCCCTGCATCATCAGCTGGTGGCTTCCGCGAAGGTGGTGGCTTACGCCCATGCGCATTATCCCCAGTTTCAGTTAGGCGATATGAACGTGTTCCTGACCGCCTACCCGCTGACCTGTGATCCGAAGGATATCCTGGCGACCCAGCAGCATAACAATGTGCTGAACTGGTTCTGTTCCGACGTGCAGATCCGCGGCGCGTATCCGTGCTATATGGATCGGTATTTCCGGGAAAATGGGATCGATCTGCAGATCACAGAGGAAGAAAAAGAGATTCTGAAAAAGGGAACCGTAGACTTCTACACCTGTTCCTACTACATGTCCACCTGTATCACGACCCACGAAAATTCGGAAGAGGTGGCAGGCAACCTGGCGGGCGGCGCGAAAAATCCGTATCTGACCGCTTCGGAGTGGGGCTGGCAGATAGACCCGGATGGCCTGCGTTATACGCTGAATGAGATCTATGAGCGCTATCAGCTGCCGATTATGGTGGTGGAAAATGGTCTGGGAGCCAGAGACGAGAAGGGCGCGGACGGACGTGTCCATGACAGCTACCGGATCGATTACCTGCGTAAGCACATCGAAGCCATGCGGGAGGCCGCAGAGGACGGCGTAGACCTGATGGGCTATACTCCCTGGGGCTGCATCGATCTGGTGTCCGCATCCACCGGCGAGATGGCCAAGCGCTACGGCTTCATCTATGTAAATAAATTCGACGACGGAACCGGCGACCTGTCCAGAGAAAAGAAGGATTCCTTTGACTGGTATCAGAAAGTAATCCGTACCAACGGAGAAGATTTAACCGACTAACGCTCCGGAAACATATAAGCAAAGTAAGCGTCCTTAAAGGCCACTCCATTATCCCGGGAAATGGGAATCCGTGCGCCGGATTTGGTGCGCAACTCGGCCTTGGAGAAGGTCTCGACGCAGTTTAAAGCCACCAGATAGCTGCGGTGGCATTTGTAGAAGCCCTTTTCCGGTGTGAAAAATTCTTCGCACCGGTGGAAGGGCTCTTTGATTTCCAGGACAGCGCCGTCTCGGAACACGACGGCAACCAGTTTATTGCGGGCCTCCAGATATTCCACGTCCCGGAGGTAGATATTCTGATAGCCTGAGATTGTCCGGGCTGCGAAATGGCGAAGAGACGCCTGCATGGAGGTGAGCCATTGATCCAGCACAGAGAAAAGCCGTTCTTCCGAAACAGGTTTCAGAAGATACCAGAAAGCCCGAACCTCGTAGGATTCCAGGGCAAATTCCGGGGAGGAGGTCAGAAAGATGAGCGGCACATGAGATTCCTTCTGCCGTAGCGCCTTTGCCGTATCCATTCCGCCGGGAAACGGCATCATAATATCGAGAATCACCAGATCCGCCGGGCTTTCTTCGCAGGCGACAATCAGCTTATCTCCATTGGTAAAGGGAAAAAGCTGCAGCACAAGCTCCCGGGACGCGGCCCAGGAGCGAAGCATCGCACTTAGTTCCGTGAGAAATGCAGTTTCATCATCGCAGATGGCAATCTTAATCATATAAAACTCCCCTTACAGAATGATACGGACGACAAAGTCCCGGCCTTCCATATAAAACTGGTACTGACCCTGTTCTTTTTCTACATAGTAAATGATACTCTGCACGCCGATACCGTGGTCGCTTTTTTTCGTAACCGGAACATCATCGGAGAAGACCGGCGGTACATCGGTGGGATTTTTTCCCAGCATCAGCAGATGACCGGATTTTTCAAAAATATTCAGACTGATCTGACGTCTTTCCTCCGGCAGCTTTTCGACCGCGTGCATGGCATTTTCCAGGATATTTGAGAGAATGGCGCAGCAGGTCAGCTCCGGGCAGGGCAGGCTTTCCGACACCTGAATCTGTGAGTCGAAGGAAATGCCCTTTTCCGAAAATCGGGTGCTGTAGATAGAGAGCACCGAGTTCAGCAACTCATTTTTGCAAAAGGAGCGGATGACCGTATTGTCATAGTGACGGTTGATTTCCTGGATATATTCCAGGGCACGATCTGTCTTCTGCTGCCGGATGAAGGTCTCAATCGCTGCCAGATGATGGCGCATATCGTGCCGGAGAATCGCCAGGCGGTGTTCGCTGACGCGTGTCTGGTCAATCTCGGTACGCAGGCTGTCAAGCTGCATATCCATTAGTTCTCCGTATTGTTCCGCGCGGTGTTTCATTTCATATTCCCGGAAGTACACCAGAAGAAATACCACATAGGAGAGGCACATGGAAAATGCCAGAAATTCCACGATTACCTTACTGCCGGAATACAGCAGTGTGGAAAATTTCGTTGTGGCGTAATCGAAAAGGTAGTAGACCAGCGGCATAGCGCCCAGAATACACAACTCCCGGTTGGACTTGGAAAAAAGAAGCGCCGTGGTCTGACAGAGGTTCCGGCTCAGGAAGAAGAATACGCTCAGCGTCACCAGAATCCGGCTCAGGTAGTAGAGCACTTCCGAACCGGACAGGGACAGAAACAGGATACCGATCCAGTTGCTGAACTGACAGCACAGATAGGCAGTCAGAATAGATATGAACGCAGGCAGCCAGCGGAACTTATAGTGGAAAACCAGCACCAGCAGCAGAGGGAGATGTACCAGTAGCGGGTAAATGGGATCTGTGTAAGTCTCATCCAGCAGAAGAGTGCAAGGGATATAGAGCAGCAGGCAAATCAGTCCTACCGACAGGAGCAGCAGGACATTTTTCCGCTCCTGTTTTACCCCCAGGAAAAAGGCCGACAAAAAGATGCCGAACAGCATGGTGGTAATGTGATGCGTAAGTGTCAGAGCCTGAAGCAGCATGATGGAAATCCTCCTGTGTATGGATAAAAATCATATTATTTCTATTATATGGGATTTTCGGAAGTAAAGCAAATGCAGAAATTACTGTTCGCGCCGTATATGTGCAATTCGCGCCAAAAAGTAATATAAAAAATTATTTTATGTTAAAATATGGGTAATGCAATTTTAAAATCACACAAAGGAGCGGGGACATGAGAAAATACTTACGAGGAAACAGCGGAATGCGCTTTCTGGCGATTCTGACGGCGGTGGCACTGACGCTTGGAAGCGTAGACGTAACAGCGCTGGCATCGGCGGCGGGACAGAATGCGGCGGAGCAGACAGCCGTGGAGCCGGAGGATACAGAAGGCCGGGCGGCTGTGTCCGGAGAGACCGAAGGAAAGGACGAACCGGAGAACGATGGAGAGCAGCCGGGCGTGAATGAAAATACAAAGCCAGGCTCTGCTCCGAAGCAGAATACGGACGCTCCGGAGGATAACGAGACACCGGCAGATCCGGAAGGAACGGGCGAGACATCGGCAGACCCGGAAGGAACGGACGAGACCTCCGGACAGTATAACAATGATTTATATGGAACCGATTACGCCAGCGAACCCTATGAGGTACAGGTGGGGGAGTCGGAGACGCATTATATGTGCGGGTACACAGGTACAAACTGGGATGAGCATATAAAGCTGCATCCGGCATGTGGGTGGAAATACAGTAGCTATACGTTTACCCCCTGGAACCGGACAGATTCCCTGCCCACAGAAGCAGGAAATTATTATCTGGTAAAGGATGTGGAATTAACCGAAACCTGGAATGTGCCGACAGGATGGACATATCTGTGCCTGAGCGGAAAGAGTATCACGATGAAGGGGAATGGCGCTGCGATTTCCGTGTCAACGAAGGGAAAGCTCCACCTGACAGACTGTAAGGAAGCGGACAATCGGATTACCCATGCAGAAGGATATGAGGGAAGCGGTATTGCGATCAGCGGCAGCAGCAGTAAGGGCGACGATGAGGGAAAGGTTTATTTATATAATATAAAAATCACAGGAAATAAGGCAGAAAAAGGCGGCGGTATTTACTGCGAGAACGCGGATGAAGGTTCCTTTCAGGTATCCCGTGATACCGTCATCGACGGAAATACCGCATTAGACGGAACGACGCCAGATAATGTATATCTGTGTAAGAATCAAAGGATTTATGTGCAGGATCCCGGTGAGAAGATGCGGATTGGTGTTACCACAGATGTGACGCCGACAGAAGAAAAGCCGGTTACGATTACCAAATTTGGAAATGTGACGAACGCGAACTATGTATTCAGCGATCAGGAATACGATATGGGGACGGTGCAGGATACACAATATTCGAATCTGACCCTCATTCCCCGCACTGCTGCCATCACAGCCACAGACGCAGACGGTAGGGTAACCAGCCGCAGCCTGGGGCTTGGTACTTACATTATGCGCAATCCGGCGATTCCGACGGAAACAGACGCCTGGAGCGGAAGCTATGTGTGGTTTGGGTATAGCTTTGACTATAATGCTTCGAATAATCCGGGAAAACCGGTAAAGTACCGCGTGCTGTCCAAGGATACCACGGAGCTGGGCAAAAACGGAGAACATACCCTGTTTTTGGACAGTGAAGGCCTGAAGGTAGACGAAAGAAAATATAGCAGCGATAAATCGTCAGGTTACCCGGTTATTTCTTATATGTCTGACTTTTACGGGTACTCAAAGACTGCAGAAAAGAACGCACTTGTGGTCAGTACGATCACAGAAACCGGAGAAGAGAACTCCCCATTCTTTATTTTAACGCCGGAGCAGGCCAGATCCGGGCGGTATGGCTATAGCAATTCCGGTACCGGTGCGGGAAGAGGAAAGAGTCTTATGGGTTCTGGCGAAAAAATTAAATGGTGGCTGCACGGCGGGGAGTCTTATGTGACGACGGACGGAACCATCGTACAGGGGAAAGATACGACTGCCGGCGGCGGTATGACAACCAATGTGGATTTGTCGAAGATCCTGCTTTCCGAGGTGGTAACAGGCGAAGCAGGAAAACTGGGTGCAGAGTATAAACTGACGCTACTGGCAGGGAAGAATGATTATGACAGAGAAAATATAAAGATTGAGCCGGATACTACTGACATTAAGCGAACAGAGGACGAGGTGACGGTTTCTTATACATTGCATAATACGAATTGGACCACCTACCGAATCAACCAGGTGTCCGTATTGTTTTTTGATAAGCCCTATGGGGATAGTGACGCAAAGCTGCTTGCGTATGAGAAAATAGAGGGGCAGCAATTTTCCAATAAAAATGACTATGGAATTTACGTGGATCAATCCAGAAAAAAGAGCTTCACGGTTCCGGAAGGCTTAAGAGATAAACAGTGTGGCGTGGATTATCATGCCTACCTGATCGCGGAGCAGGTAAACGGCGAGCATGAGTCCAATTTCGCCAGCGCGCCGGTGGAGATTACGATTCCGAAGGGCTCTTACCGAATCGTACATACGGTAGTGAAGCCGCAGGGCGAGGAGGTCACTTATGACGCGCAAAATCCGATCGATGTAACCGGATTCTTTACCCTGGATTCCCGCCTGACACCCTATAAGGACCAGGTTACCGTGACATATGAGCTTCTGACAGGAGAGGGCGTGACCGGTGTCGGAACGCTGGATAAAAATCAGAAGCTGACAGTAACGAAATGCGGTACCTTCAAAATCAAGGTCACCACATCGGCAGTCAACGATACTGCGGGAGATCCGCTTTACAGTGAAGGAGAAGCCGTCGCCACCCTGACCGTGAAGAAGGCAGCCGGTTCCATGGGGGATGTAACGGTAGCCAATACCGATTCGGCGAAAACCGATATTATTTACGGCGATACCTGGACAGCGTCCACAAGCAGCACGACAAATCAGGATGTGTCCTACACCTATTGGTTGAGCAGCCAGTCCGAAGAACAGGCAGCCGCGACCCAGCCGACCGCCGCAGGAACCTACACAGTAAAGGCCACCTACGCGGCTACGGATCTGTATGAAGCCTGCAGTAAAACGGCAGAGTTTACGATTCTTCCGAGACCTGCAGTACTTCAGTGGAGTGAGACAAAGCTAACCTATAAGGGCGACGCCCAGTCTGTCACGGCCACTGTAACGAACAAGGTTTCTCCGGATACAGATGATAGCTTTAAACTGGAATATATCGGAAACACAGAAACAGAGGCAGGAAATTATACAGCAGGGGCGACAGCGCTTGGCAATCCCAACTACACCCTGGATGGTGTCGCAAATATATCCCAGAGCTGGAGTATCGCCTATCTCACAGCCCCGGCAAGCCCGCTCAGCGTGACCGGAACAAAGGGACAGAACGACTGGTACGTGTCAGAGGTAACACTGAAAGCGGCTGACGGTTACCAGATTTCTGCCGATGGCGGAGCAACCTGGCAGGGCAGCTTTGGCTATACGACTTCCGGGACCTATCATGAGGGGCAGACCTATCGTCTGAGACAGACAGCTACCGGATATATTACAGCTCCGGCAGTATTGCCGGTTATCAAAGTGGATTTGACAGCGCCCACCGGTAAGCTTCAGATTAACACAAGAGAGATTGAGCAGACAGACAGTGTTCTGTGGAAATGGTTTTTCAGGGAGAAAGCAGAAATTACGGTAACGGCGGCGGACGAAGTAAGCGGTGTGGCGAGGATTGAGTACCAGAGCGTGAATGCGCCCGGCGGATACCAGAAAAATGGATACTGGAAAAAACTGGATACAAACAGCCTTGCCATACCGGCCAATGCCAGCCAGATTCTTTATTTCAAAATCACCGATAACGCCGGGAACGTTACCATTCTGAATTCCAACGGCGTAGTAGTTTACACAGACGCCACAGCCACCGGAGAAGTGAACTTCGTAAAGACGACCACAGCGGATCAGGATACCGGAATCCGGGTGGCGGAGAATGCGGTTGCTTCTATAAAAGAAGGAACAGAGGATGTAGCAGCGGGAGCTTATCAGATAAAAGAGGTAAACGGAGAGAAACACCTGATTCTGACAGCAGCTTACTTGAAGTCCCTGACAGACGGAGCCCATACCCTGACCGCAGCGTACGACGCCAACGGCCATGCCTGGGAGGATGGAGCCGAGGGTGAGAAGCCTGCGGATTCTACGATTACGGTTGTGGTCAGCAGAGCGCAGGGCGTTGTAACCATTCTTGGCGAACAGTCGAAGGTATACGATGGCAGACCGGTCAGCAAGCCGAGTATTACCACCGACAACGAGCGGGGTACAAATGACGCCAACGTAACGATTGTATACAAGGTGAAGGGCGCAGATGACAGCACCTACACAAAAGAGGCTCCGAAGGATTACGGAACCTACGTGATACGTGTTACGGTGGCTCAGGATGACAGCCATACAGAGGCGGTGGTTACAAAGGAATTTTCCATTACGAAAAAGCGGATGACGTTGACGGCTGAGGATTACAGCAGAACCTATGATGGACAGAAGCATGGCATTACCATGACGGTGACTGAGCCTGCAGACGCGGAGATTTCTTATCGGGCTTCTGAGGACGCGTCCTGGCAGAGTGCTCCGGTTACGTATCGCGACGCGGGAACCTACACCGTATATTATCAGGTAACAAGCGAAAATTATGAGACAGAGACCGGCTCCCGGACCATTACGATTACGCCGAAAACGGTGGCGCTTACATGGGGAACCACGATGTTTACTTATGACGGAACCGAAAAAATCCCCACCGTGACTGTGGACAGCAGTTCCCTTTGCGATGGAGATAGCTGTCAGGTAACAGGCATGAAGGGCGCGCAGAAGGCAGCCGGAACCTATAGGGCGGAAGCGGCAGCCCTGGACAACGCGAATTATCAGCTGCCGGACGGGAAGACCGCTGTATTTACCATTGAAAAAGCGGCGGTTACCATTCAGGCGAATGATGCAGGGAAGCATATAGAGGAGGCAGATCCGAAGCTGACTTACCGCATTACAGAAGGAACTCTGGCAGAGGGCGACAGCCTGAAGGGAATTACCGTGAGCCGTGAGAAAGGCGAGACGGCCGGAGCCTACAAAATTATGGCAGGTCTGGCAGTAGGCGCAGAGAGTGAGAATCCCAATTATGAGATTACAGTTTCTGACAAAGCAGGAGCCTTTACCATCGGGGATCACGATCAGGCGAAGGTATCCGCGGCTGCGGCAGCGCCCACCTGTACAAAGAAGGGTTCCACAGAGGAGCGAAGCTGCTCCGTGTGCGAAAAGGTGATGATAGCGTCCGTGGAAATCCCGGCGCTGGGACATGACTGGACCGGAGAATGGAAGCTGGTAAAGGAAGCCACGGCTACAGAGAACGGACGGCAGGAGAAGACCTGCGGACGGGAAGGCTGCGGTCAGAAGATGTACGAGGTGATTCCGGCGACGGGACAGTCTCCGGATGAGGATGGAACCGGTCAGGGCGACCTGCGCGTGGATTTGGAGATTACGCAGGACGCGCCGATTGCTTCCGGTGGTATCTATAATACAAAGAAGGAGCTGCTGGACGCGCCGGGAATCTTTAGCGAGGCAGAGAAGGCAGCCATAGCGGAAGGAAAAGAGGCGAAGGTCTGGGTGGAAATCACGAAGACCGATCTGGCAGAGGAAGAGAAGGCTGCCTTTGAACAGGAAGCGAAGAAGACAGCCGGAGAAAACGCAAAGCTTGTATACTTCAGTGCGGAACTGTTTCGTCAGATAGGCGAGAACGTGGAGCGTATTTCAGAGCCGGGCGCGAAGATTCGCCTGACTATCCGTATTCCGGACGAGCTTGTGAACACGGACAGCACCATTTCCCGTGAATACTTTATTCTTCGGATGCATGATGGGGAGTTGACCGTCCTGAACGGAAGCTTCGACAAGGATACGAGGGAATACACCTTCGAGACTGACAAGTTCTCCGATTACGCGATTGTCTGCAAGGACACGAAGATCGAGACAAAGCCGGATGATAAGAAGACCGGAAGCTCCGGCGGATCATCCAAAGCCCCGGTAACCTCCGCGGCTACCGGCGACCGGAACCAGCCGCTGGCATGGATGCTCCTGGCCGTGGCAGCGACAGGTATCATCGCAGTGGCGATCCGGAGAAAGAAAAGACAGTAAAAGAGGATTGACATAACTACCTATATTAAAATTACGGAAACAGATGAAATTATAGTTACATAGCAGGATAAAAGAAAGGCCGGAGACCATTGGTTAAAATGGATCTCCGGCCCTTCTTTATCTTATACAAATGTAAACCACGTATCCCGCATACAGCAGAATCATAGCCAGGCCTTCAAGTTTGTCGAGCCTGTGCTTCGTCCAGGCCATGAGCCACACGATGAAGCTGAAGCCTACCAGGATGATGATGTCGATAATATTTTCCTGGATAAAGGCGATGGGGCTTAAGGCGGAGGCGATACCGAGGACCATCAGGATGTTGAAGATATTAGAGCCTACGGCGTTGCCGAGAGCCATATCCACCTCATTCTTGCGTGCCGCCACGATGGAGGTCATCAGCTCCGGCAGGCTGGTGCCGAAGGCCACGATGGTCAGGCCGATGAGATTCTCGCTGATGCCGAAAGCGGAAGCGATGGTTTTGGAGCCATCCACGACCCAGTCGCTGCCAAGCGTGATACCCGCGATACCGATGACGATGAAAATCAGGCTCTTAGGCACGGACATGACCTTCATTTCCGCGGCCTCTGCGGCAAATTCCGAGTCCTCATTGTTCATGGAGTGCTGGGCTGACCGGATCATATACAGAATAAAAAAGGCGAACAGAACGATGAGAATCAGGCCGTTGACCCGGGTCAGCATCATGCGATCGTGTCCCAGCACCAGAAGCAGCAGGGCGCAGACTATGGAAAAGGGAATATCGATTTTTAGAGAGCTTTTTTGAACGGCTACCGGAGTCAGAACCGCGCAGACGCCGATGACCACCATCAGGTTGAAGATGTTGGAGCCTACGGCGTTGCTGACGGCCAGGGCGTTGCTGCCGGCGATGGAAGCGGTGACGCTGACTGCCGTCTCCGGCAGGCTGGTTCCCATGGCTACGATGGTCATGCCGATGATCAGGGACGGTACGTGGAAATGCTTGGCGATACTGCTGCTGCCCTCGACAAAAGCGTCAGCGCCTTTTACCAGAAACGCAAAACCGATGATGAGCAGTACCACAGCGAAGGGTACGCTCTGTAAAAATGTGTTCATAGAAAATCCTCCTTGGAAATGGAATCGGAACCGTATCACAGATACAACCCCTGCACATAAAAAAGACTCCTATATACCTTTCCCGAAAAGAACGGTATACATGAGTCTCATTTTTTAAGATTTGCCAGGTGCCACAGGCACCGAGGTTGTTGACAAACCACACTTGCGTGCAAACTACTCCCTCACGGAATACTCTTTTATGCTGGGTCTATGATAGCAGACGGGGGCGGGGCTTGTCAATAAATATTTTCAATAGAAAATGAATATTTAAGTGATAATAACTTAATTGTATTCTGTTAAATCTTTTCGACCAATAGTGATAAGGATAGCAGTACGTCCCCAGGGATTATTCTCGCTGCTAACACTGTCAGAGGTATTGCATACCAGAACTTTACAGTTATATGCAGTCAAGTAGTAGTTACTCTCTGGCGTCTTTGTAGCAATATATTCGTTGGTTTCACTGAAATATAGTCCAGTATAGCCTTTTCCACCGTCATAAATCAAAGAAAATACTTTGCCCGATTGGCTTACAACACAGAAAAATTGTCCATTGCCGCCATCCTGTAGACTGGGAAGTTCAGCCAGTGATACAATTTGCTTATAGTACTGAGCAGTATCGTCGTTAGCTGTTTTATCAGCGAGAGCGACACCGACACCGACAGGAGAAACATTTTTGGGAAATGTATCTGTTGCATACAATTCAGAAGCTTCCGTCTGAATTGCCGTCAAAAGCGACCGTGTTTCCGCTATCACCTGCTTCTCCTTCGCCTTATCCATATATCCGGTCAGCGCCGGTACCAGCAGCGCAGCCAGGATAGCCAGAATGACCAGTACTACGATGAGCTCCACCAGTGTAAAGCCGGCTTTTCGATTCCGTTGCGTTTGTATCCAATGTAACAGCTTCATAAAAATCTCCTTTTTTGCGTATGTCTTTGGTGTTTCTATTTTTCATAAATGACATGGTTAATAAGCATCGTTCAGATGCGCTTTAAATTGTTCAATGCACCCGGTGAAAAGCTCCACAGCCCGATCTGCATTGCCCTGGCGGATGCAATCACTGGTCTCTGACAAAATCTCCAGAAGCCGTTCCCGCCCGATGTATTCGCAGCAATCGGTCCAGGCCGTAATGGAAGACTGGAAAAACGCGTTCATCACCAGCGGCGAGATGCAGTTGCCGGTCAGCGTTACGATGGTCCGGCGATATAGGAACAGGGCTGACGCGAAGTCCGTGATATCCAGGTCTAAGGCTTTCCGGACAGCATCCAGAATTTCGGAGAGCTTCGCAAGGTCTGCCGGATCCTGCCGCTCACAGAGAATTCGCAGGGCAGGGCATTCCAGGTAAAGGCGGGTGTCCAGAAGGCTGATCAGAATTTTCCGATCCGGCATACCGCCCCGGTAACGGATCATGGCAAAGAGCGTATCCAGGTTGCCGGTACGGGTATAGTCGGCTACATGGACGCCTTTCCGGGACAGCACGTCGAGAAAGCCCCGTCTTGAAAGCTCCCGGATGCCTTCGTGTACTACAGTTTTGCTGATTCCCATGGTATCTGCCAGTTCCCGCTCCGGCGGCAGCTTGTCCCCCGGCTTCAGCTCGCCGGAGAGAATCATTTCCTCCATCTGGCTCAGAAACAACTCCTTAATCGAAGGCGCGTCAATTTTCCTAAAAGCCAAGTAAGCACCTCATTTCCTATAAAATTCCTGTAAAGCAGGACAGAAAACAACCGCAGATGGTTTTGGAACCCTGCGGCTTCAACAGCTTCAATATAGCATGGAATCATGAGTAAGTCAATGAAAATTGGTCAGACCAAAACCAGAGAATAACGGAAGGCTTCCTGGAAAAGATGTATAAAATCTGGTCAGACCACGACCATAAAAGAGATTGTGATTTTTTTGGCAATTTTGCCACTTTACAAGTGTGTAATAATGTCAGAAAATGATAATATACGATCAAAAAGAATGGGAGTGTTATGAAATGGAAGATAAAATTCGAATCATAGAAGTGAAGCGCAGCATCTTCGCGGACAACGACGCGGACGCGGAGAGACTCCGGCAGGAGCTGAAGGAGAAGAAGGTATTCCTGCTGAATCTGATGTCCTCACCGGGATCAGGGAAGACCACCACACTGCTGGCGCTGGCGAAGGCCCTGGAAGGCCGTATCAAAATGGGCGTGATGGAGGCTGATATTGACTCGGCGGTGGACGCGGAGACCATGACAAAAGCGGGAGTAAAGTCCATCCAGATCCACACCGGCGGCATGTGCCACCTGGACGCGGATATGACGAGACAGGGGCTTTACGAGTTCGGCCTCGACGACGCGGAGTTGGTGATACTGGAAAATGTGGGCAATCTGGTGTGCCCGGCGGAGTTTGACACGGGAGCTGTGAAAAATATGACAATCCTGTCCGTACCTGAGGGCGACGATAAGCCGCTGAAATACCCGCTGATGTATGAGAAATGCGATCTGCTGGTGGTGAATAAGACGGATGTGATGCCGTATTTTGATTTCAGTAAAGAAAAATTAGAGGCGAACGCAAAGCTCAGGAATCCGAATATCACGATTCTCTACATTTCCGCAAAGACCGGCGAGGGCGTAGAGGCGCTGGCTGACTGGATTGTGAGAGAGGCAAAAAGCTGGAGAAGTTAGAGGAAGAGAGGAGAACATTTTATGCCATCAGACAAAGAAAAGCATGATACCAAAATCCTCGCCGTTGCCGGAAAAGGCGGCGTAGGTAAGACCTCCATTGCGGCCAGCATCGTTCGCCTGCTGGCAGAAAACCACCCGGACAGCCGCATCCTGGCCATCGACGCGGATCCTGCGGTGGGGCTGTCCACGGCTCTGGGCATTGAGGTGGAGACTACCATTGACGACATCCGGAAAGCCGTGGTAGCGGCAGCTGAAAAAGGTGACACCCGGGACGCGGTGGAGCTGCTGGGCGAGGCCCGTTACCGCATCTTCGATGCCCTGGTGGAGGCTGACGGCTTCAGCTTCATCGCTGTGGGACGTCCCGAGGCGGCAGGCTGCTACTGTAAGGTAAACCTGTACCTGAAGGAGGTTATCAGCATTCTGGCTGACAATTTTGACTATGTGGTCATCGACGGAGAGGCGGGCGTCGAGCAGATCAACCGCCGTGTCATGGAGAAGGTGACGCACCTTCTTCTCATCACCGATTCCAGCCGCAAGGGCACGCAGGTCATCCGGACCATTAAAAAAGTGGCGGACGAGTTGGTCATGTACGAGCAGGTGGGAGCCATCGCCAACCGGCTGCCCTCTATGGATGTGAAGCAGTATCTGGATATGGGCGATATCCCGGTGCTGGCCTACATCCCGTCGGACGCGGCCCTGGCGGAATTTGATCTTAAGGGAGAAAATGTATTTTTCCTGCCAAAGGATGCGGCCATCGTCCGGGGCGCACGGGAAGCCCTGACGAAAATCGGTCTGCTGGACGGGGAACATTAAAAGCATTTGATAATAAGGAAAACTGAGGGGAGAGAGGGAATGAAAGACTTAAAGCATCTCTATGAGCTGGAGCGGCTTTTAGAGGACGCCAACAACGATCTGGTGCGTCAGGCCCAGGGTGAGGGCCGCAAATGCATCGCCACGGTCTGTGAAAATGTTCCGGAACCGCTTCTGAATCTTCCGGGGACATTCTCGGTGCGTCTTCGGGCGCCCCGGACCGGCTCCATGGAAATGGCCACCTATTATATGACCAGCTTCCTGTGCGAGTACACCAGAGCTCTGTTGGAGCGTGCCATGGAAGGCGGCTACAACTTCACGGACTGTCTGATCACGCCGGACGGCTGCACTATGCTGAACCGCTGCATCGAGAATATGGAGCTTCTGCACACTATGGAGAAGCCGGACTTCTTTTATGAATACATGGAGATTCCCATGAAAAATGATGAAAACGGCCTGAATCTCTATATCTTGCAGTGCCGGAACCATGTGCTGACGCCCTTAAAAGAGCATTTCGGCATCGATGTGTCCGACAGTGCCATCCGTCAGGCCGTGGCGGAGCACAACCGTGTCTGTCAGCTGATCCGCGCCATCGGCGAATACCGGAAGGAGGAGCATCCGCGCATCACCGGCTACGAGTTCCATATCCTGACCATGGCTACCTATGTGGCGCCGAAGGACATGCTGATTCCGGTTCTGGAGGAGACCCTGGAGGAACTGAAAACCAGAGAACCGGACACAAAGAAATACCGTGCCCGGGTGGTGCTGGTGGGCTCCGAGGTGGATGATGTGGATGTGGTGAAGCTCATTGAGGACTGCGGCGCTTACGTGTGCGCCGACCGTTTCTGTTACGGATCATTTCCGGGCAGGGATGAAATCATTCTGACGGAGGATGAGGATGCATTGACGCAGATTTGCCGTCAGTATATGAACCGGGCCCAGTGCGCCCGCTATATGAATCAGGAGAAGATTCAGGGACGGCGCGCTTATGTGGCGAAGCTGGCGGAGGAATATCATGCAGACGGTATCATCTATGAGCAGATGAAATTCTGCGATCCCTGGGCATACGAGCGGACGGTGGGAACCCAGGTACTCCGGGACGAGTACCATTACCCGGTGCTGTCGGTGGACCGCCCCTATGCGGTGGGTCATTCCGGCCAGCTTCGTACCCGTGTCCAGGCCTTCGTGGAGAGCATCGAGATTAAGAAAATCCAGGGAGGTGGGAAATAATGGGAAAAGAATGGGGAAGCGAGCCGCTGGGAAGCTTCTACACCACCGGCAAGGTTCGGAACCGCAGAGAATGGCGGGGACTGAAGGACACCTTTTATGATTACACCCGTTGGTTACATATTATGGGGATTCTGTCAAAATTCATCGTGAAGCCCCGGAACATCAAAGCCTTTTTCCGCTATCGCTGGATGGCCAACTATCTGGCCGCGCCCATGATGGTGGATCGGCACACGCAGGGGCTGCGCGGTCCGCAGCTTCGTATCGCCCATACCGAGTTCGACCTGGTTATGGCGGATGTGGCGAAGCTTCTGGACAATCTGTTCAAGGCGGATCGCCGCATCGGCAACGACAAGAAGCTGTCCGACAAGGTGGTCCTGATGGATGAAAATGAGATGACGGCCGTGATGATGGGATTCCCGACCCTGAAGGGACTGAGCCGTGAGACGCCGGCGGTCTATGTATCGGTGCTTCTGAATCAGTACGGGGCCTGCCATTACATTGTATTGCTTCAGCAGGATGCCGTGTGTCCGTACATCGATGTGGCACAGGAATACGGTCTGCCCGGCGACGTATGTCCCATGCCGGAGGCCGAGGCGGGCGTATCCATCGACGACGATTTTCCGATACTGGGCGCCTGCGCGGTACAGTGCAACACCACCTGCGATGGGTCGCTCATGGGCAACAGCGTCATTTCCAAGCGGCTGGAGCTGGAGGACGGCGTGCCCTGCTTCCAGCTGGCGGCGCCGCTCCGCCATCAGGAGGAGGACGTGCAGGAATACGCAGCCCAGGAAATTCGGAACTGTATCAAGTTCATTGAAGAGCAGACCGGGGAGAAATGGGACTGGGACGCTTATTTCACCTGTGCCGGGCGCGTGAATGAGTCCACCCGCCATCGTCTGGAGTGGCTGGAAATGAATAAGACCGATTACCCCCAGGTATTCGGCTCCAACCTGGCGTTGTATACAGAGACCAATTACATGGCCATTTGTGGCAAGGATCCGGACTTCCTGGAGGCAGACAGGAAGATTACGGCACTGGCGGAGAAGGCTTACAAGGCGAAGCATAAGGTCCTGCCGGAGTACCGCCACCGGGCCATCGTCTGGGGCGTGCAGTCCCATTTCTACTTTGATTTCCTGATCTGGCTGCAGAACTGCTGGGGCATCCTGCCGCTGACGGATATGCTGTCCATGGTGTCCACCAGGGTGCTGTCCGAGGATGACAAGGAGCAGGCCATCTATGATATGGCGTGGCTGACCGAGAATATGATCATGAGAAATCGGACTCACGGCGGCTACAGGGTACTGCTGGATGAGCTCTGGGAGTTCTGCGAGGAATTCCGGGCCGACACGGTCATTCTCTGGGAGCACATGAGCTGCAAGGCCCTGACCGGCATGCACGGCCAGTTCGAGGAAAAGGCCCGGGAGAAGGGCATCCATCTGATCTGGGTAACCCACGATCTGTTTGACCCGAGAGTTATTTCCAGACAGGCCATCCGCGATCAGGTAAACCGTTACATGCGGACCGTGTTCCGGGAAGAACCGCTGGATCCGAGCCTGGAGATTCTGACGGATGAGCAGTCATGGTAAGAATTCAGGCTCTGCATGGTAAGAAGGGGGAGAGAGACATGAAATATTTTGGCGGATGTGATTCCGGAAGTACGTATACAAAATGCGTCATTATCGACGAGAATGGGAAAATGGTGTCCGACGTGACGCTTCGAAGCCGTATCAACGCGGTTTTAAGCGCCGAGGACGCCTTAAAGCAGGCCGTGGAGAAGGTGCCGGAGCTTGGAAGCGCCGAGGACCTGGCCTATCTGGTGGGCACCGGCTATGGCCGCAATAAGGTGCCCTTTGCGGATGAAAATATCTCCGAGATCAGCTGTCACGCCATGGGCGTCCATGTGGCGGATCCGAGCGTCCGTGCTATTATCGACATCGGCGGACAGGACGTAAAGGGTATCGCTGTGGATACGGATGGCACGGTGCTGAATTTTGCCATGAACGACAAATGCGCGGCGGGAACGGGACGGTTCTTCGAGGCCATGGCCAGAGCCTTTGAAATGGATTTGACCGAGTTTTCCAGACTTTCCTTACAGGCAAAAAATGTGATTCCGATTACGTCCCAATGTACGGTTTTTGCCGAATCCGAGGTGATTTCCCTGGTGGGTGAGGGCAAGCCCATGGACGAGATCGCGGCGGGCATCGAGCTTTCCGTGGCGAAGCGCTGCTTTGTCATGAGCAAGAAGGCCGGAGCCGTAGGCAGTGTGACCCTGACCGGCGGCTGTGCCAAGAACGATGGGCTAAAAGCGGCCATTGAAAAGGTACTGAAGCTGAAGGTTACCGAGCTTCCCATCGACCCGCAGCTCATGGGAGCCCTGGGAGCGGCGGAGTTCGCAAGACAGAAAGGCATGGCGAAGGAGGCGTAAAGAATGACAGGAATTTTACATGCAATCGTGATAATCGCGATTATTGCGGCAGTTTTGTTCGTTCTGTCCTTTGTGGTCTATTTCTTCAATCTGGATATGAAGCTGACCGCCGCGCTGGCACCGCTCTTTGAAAAGCATTACGATAAAATCGACAGGGATAAGCATTTATAATGAAGCTGTATGATGAAACCATAAGGAAAATCCGGGCGCTGCTGAGCAGTGAAAAGCAGCAGCTGCTCCACGACGCCACCGCCTGGCCCGTTGTCTCCGACCGGAGCATGATTCTTCGAAGCGACATGGCCTACGAGCTGGGCGGCGGCAGCCTGCCGGCCCTGGGCGTCACCCTGGTGACGGCCTCGAAAGATCTGGTTCCCGGCGACGGCGTATCCTTAATCGGGCCGGATTTGCCGGAGATAAGCGCCGACGTGCCATTTGCCCGGATCGCCCTGGTGCGGGTGGGTGAGGATACCCTGGGCGAGGGGAAAAAGCTCTACCGGGCTATCCGGAATCTTGAGTATACCCGCTACCATTTTTACCCGGAGGGCTTCATGCTGCGGGTATCTTCCTCTAAACGGCGGGAGAGCGTCCGTATTGGCAAAGAAGCCATGAAAAAAGGTCTGAATTTCGCGAAGACCGGCAGCCGGATGATCGCGGCCTTTCACAGCCACTCGGAGGTGGAGGCAGTGGAAATCCATTATGTGACGGCGAATGGATTCCCGTATCAGGAGCTGGAAGCGCTTGGCCGGGAAAGTGAAAGAATTACCGGGACGTTAGACCATATGATGCAGAACCTCACCATGGACTGCGGGGTCTGCGGACTGAAGCAGGTGTGTGACGAAGTGGAAGGGTTAAGAGAGTTACACTTTTCACGTAAGCAATGAGGCGTGCGAAGACAGACGGAAACTGTGAATGGGAAAGCTCGCTTTCACAGGCACGGTTTCTGGCTGTCTTCATAGGGCGAAGCCCGTGAGAATTAGCTTCGCAGAAGCTAATTCTTGCGCGCCGGAGTAAATATATTAAAAAGAAAAAGGAGATGACCCTATGTTTGACATGGAACAATACAACCAGTGGCCCGCGAACCACAAAAACGATAAAGCCCCCAGTGAGAAAATCATCAAGCTGGGACGGAAAATCACCGACGTAGCCGGGCACATCATGGGCGGCGTTAAGGTGGAGGACCCGGAATACTGGGGCCTGGCGGAAATCATTACCGAGGAGATGGCAGAGGTCGGCTTATCCATGAAAAAGCGCGTGCCCTACACCTTTTCCGAGCTGTGCCACCTGAACAAAATCCCGAAGGAGGGTGAAGAAAAATTCCAGAAGCTGCTGGATGAGATGAGCTATATCGGACTTCTGGAGTACGATTACGGCTATCATTACGACCACAATGGCCGCACCCGGGAGCAGACGGAGCGCAGATACATTCTGCCCATGTTCGTGCCCGGTTCCGCCGAGCTGTTCAACATGGAGGAGCTGCCGGACGGAAGCAATCCCCGTTTGAAGGATCATCCGGACGTGGCTGCGTTCTTTGAGCGCATGACGTTCATTCCCCTGGCCGGTATTACCCAGATGGTACCGCCCGGAGGCGCAGGCATCGGTATGCATGTCATCCCGGTGGAAAAAGCCATTTCCATGGAAAATCAGTCCATGGATATCGAGCACCTGTCCTATTGGCTGAAAAAATACGAGGGCCACATCGGCGTGGGCCGCTGCTCCTGCCGTGCTTCCCGTAAGGTTATCGGCGAGGGCGTGGCAGACGATGATTTCGGCTGGTGCATCGGCGTGGGCGACTTCGCGGACTACTGCCGCGAGACCGGCAAGGGCCACGACATCACCTACGAGGAGGCCATGGCCATCTTAAAGCGCGCCGAGGACAACGGCTTCGTACACCAGATCACCAACATCGACGGCGACAATAAGATTTTCGGTATCTGCAACTGTAATGTAAATATCTGTAACGCACTGCGGACCTCTCAGCTGTTCAACACCCCGAATATGTCCCGTTCCGCTTACGTGGCTCACGTGGACAAGGATAAATGCGTGGCCTGCGGACGCTGCGTGGAGTACTGCCCGGCAGGTGCGACCCGACTGGGACAGAAGCTCTGCCAGAAGGACGGAACCGAGGTGAAGTATCCGAAGCAGCAGCTTCCGGATGCAGTAAAATGGGGCAAGGACAAGTGGGATCCCGATTACCGCGATAACAACCGCATCAACAGCCACAAGTCCGGTACCGCACCCTGTAAGACCGCCTGTCCGGCACACATTGCCGTACAGGGCTACTTGAAGAAGGCTTCCCAGGGCAAATATCAGGAGGCTCTGGCTTTAATCAAGAAGCAGAATCCCTTCCCGGCAGTCTGCGGACGCATCTGCAACCGCCGCTGTGAGGACGCCTGCACCAGAGGCACCATTGACCGGGCGGTAGCCATCGACGCAGTGAAAAAGTTCATCGCGGAGCAGGATCTGAAGGCAGAGACCCGCTATATTCCGCCCGTGGTGATTCCGGCCAGCATCCATATGGAGCATTTCCCGGAGAAAATCGCCATCATCGGCGGCGGCCCGGCAGGTATGAGTGCGGCCTTCTATCTGGCGGAGAAGGGCTATCGTCCCACAGTATTTGAGAAGAATGAGGAGCCCGGCGGTATGCTCCGCTACGGCATCCCCTCCTATAAACTGGAAAAAGACGTCATCGCAGCGGAAATCGACGTGATGCGCGAGATGGGCGTGGAGATTAAGACCGGCGTGGAGGTCGGCAAAGATGTGACCCTGAAAGAGCTCCGTGAGCAGGGCTACAAGGCCTTCTATATCGCCATCGGCTGCAGCGCGGGCCGCAGACCCGGCGTGCCCGGAGACGACGCGGAAGGAACCACCACAGCCATTGATTATCTGCGGGAGGCCAACACCGGCAAGACCTCTTACACCGGAAGAGTCGTGGTCGTAGGCGGCGGAAACGTAGCCATCGACGCGGCCAGAGTCAGCGCCAGAAGCGGAGCCGGCGAGGTTCATATGCTTTGTCTGGAGTCTGAGGCAGAGATGCCTGCAGCAGATGACGAAGTACGCGAGGCAAAAGAAGACGGCGTAAAGATTCAGAACGGCTGGGGACCGAAGGAGGTTCTGACCGAGAACGGCAAGGTGACCGGTATCATCTTTAAGAAGTGTACCTCTGTCAAGAACGCAGAGGGCCGCTTCGCGCCGACCTATGACGAAAATGAGACCATCCGGATTGATTGTGACCGCGTGATTTTCGCGGTAGGCCAGAGAAGCGTCTGGGGCAATCTGCTGGAGGGCGAGAACGTGACCTTCAATGGCCCGGCCATCGTGGCGGATAAGCTGACCTATCAGACCGGACAGCCGGATATTTTCGTGGGCGGAGACGTGTATACAGGTCCGAAATTCGCCATCGACGCCATCGCGGCAGGCCACTACGCGGCAGAATCCCTGCATCGCTACGTCCACAACGGCCATATGACCATCGGACGGAACCGCTGGGAGTTCAATGAGCTGGATAAGAGTAACATCTCCGTGGAGAGCTATGACAATTCTTCCCGTCAGATCGAGGGTGTGGATGAGACGGTATCGTCCAAATCCTTTAAGGACGCTCATCTGACCCTGACCGAGGAGCAGGTACGCAAGGAGACGGCAAGATGTCTTGGCTGCGGCGCCACCATCGTGGATGAAAATAAGTGTATTGGCTGCGGCGTCTGCACTACCAAGTGCGAATTTGACGCCATTACCCTGCACCGGGATCATCCGGAGTGCTCCAAGATGGTGAAGGCGGAGGATAAGTTCAAGCATATCCTGCCCTATCAGCTGAAGCGCGCGGTGAAGATCGTTACAAATAAGGAAAAATAAAGTGAATAGAAACAGGTTCCTATAGAAATACAGGAACCTGTTTCCAATACAAAATCTATTTTGAATAAAAAATAAGGAACTTAATACTATGCACGAATTGGGAGTGATATTCTACGTCGTGCGCGACGTAAAAAAGGTGGCGGAGGAAAATAATGTAAAAAAAGTCTCCGCCGTCACCCTGGAAATAGGCGAGGTCACCGGCATCATCCACGATTACCTCATCGACTGCTGGAACTGGGCCCGGAAAAAGGAGCCTGTGACGGAGGAAGCAGAGCTTAAGATCGAGCAGATCGACGCCGTCACCTTCTGCGAGGACTGCGGACAGGAATATCCCACCGTGGCTCACGGCAGGACCTGTCCCCACTGCGGCAGTGAACACACCTATCTCCGCCGGGGCAATGAGTTTTTGATTAAAGAGATCGAAGTTACAGACGGTTGACAAAACAGGATTCTACTGTTATAAGACGTCATCATTAAACATATAAGATAAACTTATAAGTGAATAAAATATTTAACAAGAATTAATAAATATATTGACAAAGTACGAGTCAGACGCTTATACTTTAACATGTTGAGAATTGACTGACAACGACAGACTCAACATCCAAATAATGGGAAAACACATAGGAGGAACGTTATGAAAAAGAGAGTACTTAGTCTCATTACTGTACTGGCTATGACCGTCGGCATGCTGGCAGGCTGCGGCGGATCTTCTGACAAGGCTTCTGCGGATACAAAGACAGACGCAGAGTCCACCACAACAGAGGGAGAGGCTTCCCTGGCAGACGTCAAGGTAGGTTTTATCTTCCTGCACGATGAGAATTCCACATATGACCTGAACTTCATGAACGCCGCAAAAGAGGCTTGCGAGAAGCTGGGCGTCGAGTACATGACCAAGACCAATATTCCGGAGGGTCAGGAGTGCTACGAGGCAGCATGCGAGCTGGCGGACGCAGGCTGCAACTTCATCTTCGCAGACAGCTTTGGACATGAGGATTACATGATCGAGGCAGCCAAGGAGTATCCGGAGGTACAGTTCAGCCACGCAACCGGAACCAAGGCGCATACAGAGAATCTGGACAATTTCCACAACGCATTCGCTTCCATCTATGACGGACGTTACCTGGCAGGTATCGCCGCAGGCATGAAGCTGAATGAGATGATTGACAATGGCGATATTACCGCAGAGCAGGCTAAGATCGGTTACGTCGGAGCATTTACCTACGCAGAGGTTATCTCCGGTTACACATCCTTCTTCCTGGGCGCGCGTTCCGTATGCCCGACTGCTACCATGGAAGTAACCTTCACAGGTTCCTGGTACGATGAGACAGCAGAGAAAGAGGGAGCAAACAAGCTGATCCAGGACGGCTGCGTTCTGATCAGCCAGCATGCAGACTCCATGGGAGCTCCGACCGCATGTGAGACCGCAGGCGTACCGAACGTATCCTACAACGGAAGCACCGAGAGCGCATGCCCGAACACCTTCCTGGTATCCTCCAGAGTAAACTGGGAGCCGTACTTTGAGTACGCAATCAACTGCGTAGCAAACGGAGAGGCCATCGACGCTGACTGGACAGGAACCCTGGCAACCGGTTCTGTAGAGCTGAGTGCTCTGGGAAGCGCAGTCGCAGAGGGAACACAGGAAGCTATCGACGAGGCAAAGGCTAAGATCGAGTCCGGCGACCTGCATGTATTTGATACTTCTACCTTCACCGTAGAGGGCCAGGAGCTGACCAGCTACGAGGCAGATGTAGATACCGATGCAGAGTACACACCGGATCATGAGGTCGTAAGCGACGGATACTTCCATGAGTCTGAGTACCGTTCTGCTCCGTACTTCAATGTAAATATCGACGGCATCGATCTTCTGGATACCGCATTCTAATACGGGCCTGAACGCTTACGCTTAAGTAAAAAGCACAGGGCGGCGCAGCAGCGAATATGCCGCGCCGTCCTTTTGATCCGTTTTGCGGATCCGTCATAAACGAGGGAAGGAAACAAAAGATGGAAACCAAAGTAGCCGCAGTTTCAATGAAAAATGTTACAAAGACCTTTGGCTCTGTAGTTGCCAATGAAAAGGTAGATCTGGATATCTACAAGGGCGAAATCCTGGCGCTTCTGGGCGAAAACGGAAGCGGAAAAACCACGTTGATGAATATGCTGGCCGGTATCTATTATCCGGATGAGGGCCAGATCTTTATCAATGGAAAGGAAGAGGTCATCAAGACCCCGAAGGACGCCCTGAATCTTGGTATCGGCATGGTGCATCAGCATTTTAAGCTGATCGATGTGCTTACCGCCACAGAGAACATTATCCTGGGTCTGGAGGGAAAGCTGAATATCAAAGAGGCTTCGAAGAAAATCGAGGCGATCTGTGAGAAATATGGCTTCGAGGTAGACCCGAAGCAGAAGATTTATGATATGTCGGTATCCCAGAAGCAGACCGTGGAGATTGTAAAGGTATTGTACCGCGGCGCGGATATTCTGATTTTGGACGAGCCCACCGCCGTGCTGACGCCCCAGGAGACCGAAAAGCTATTCCGTGTCCTCCGGAAAATGCGGGACGACGGCAAGGCCATTATCATCATCACCCATAAGATGCACGAAGTAGAGTCCCTGTCTGACCGTGTGGCAGTCCTCCGGGACGGCAGATACATCGGCAGCATGGCGACCAAAGACACGACCGTCACCGAGATGACCAACATGATGGTAGGTCATGCGGTGACCCTGAATATTGACCGCCCGGATCCGGTGAATCCGAAGCCGCGTATCGTGGTGAAAGATCTGTCCGTCCGCAGCGAGGATGGTATTCAGAAGTTAAAAAATGTGTCCTTTACGGCAAAGAGCGGCGAGATTCTGGGTATCGCAGGCATTTCCGGCTGTGGGCAGAAGGAGCTTCTGGAGGCCATCGCAGGGTTACAGCCTGTGGAGACCGGAACCATCGAGTATGTGGAGGACGACGGCCACGAGGAGCCTCTGCTTGGCAAAGATCCCCTGAAAATCGCTGAAATGGGCGTGTCCCTCTCCTTCGTGCCGGAGGATCGTCTGGGCATGGGCCTGGTGGCGAATATGGACCTGGCGGATAATATGATGCTCCGTTCCTTCCGAAAGGGCAGAACCCCCTTCACCAACCGCAGACCATCCAGGAAGCTGGCAGAGTCTGTAGTGAAGGAGCTGGAGGTCGTGACCCCGGGTATCGCCACCCCGGTCCGCCGTCTGTCCGGCGGTAACGTGCAGAAGGTGCTGGTAGGCCGTGAGATTGCTTCCGCCCCCACCGTGCTTCTGACTGCTTACGCGGTAAGGGGACTGGATATCAACTCCTCTTATACCATTTACGATCTGCTCAATGAACAGAAAAAGAAGGGCGTAGCCGTCATTTTCGTCGGCGAGGATCTGGACGTGATGGTAGAGCTCTGCGACAAGATCATGGTGCTCTGCGGCGGCGAGGTCAGCGGCATCGTGGACGCCCGGAAAACCGATAAAAATGAGGTCGGCCTGATGATGACCAGAGTAGGAGGGGACGAGAGCCATGAATAAGAAAGAGCCGTTTTTTCATATCGTAAAAAGGGACGCCCTTCCCTGGTACCAGGCAGTAGGAATCCGGGCAGTGGCCATCGTTCTGGCCCTGGTGCTCTGCGGAATCCTGACCACTATTACCACGGGTATTGACCCCATCGAGGTATATAAGTCCATCTTCACGGGCGCTTTCGGTACCGAGCGGAAGACCTGGATTACCCTGCAGAATCTTTCCATTCTGCTTCTGATCGCTCTGGCCCTGACTCCGGCCTTCAAGATGAAGTTCTGGAACATCGGCGGCGAGGGACAGGTGCTCATCGGCGGCCTGGCTGCAGGCGCCTGCATGATCTGTCTGGGAGATAAGCTGCCGAACGGCGTGCTGATTCTGGTCATGGTGCTGGCCAGCATTGCGGCAGGCGCGTTCTGGGGCTTCGTTCCGGCCTTTTTCAAGGCGAAATGGAACACCAACGAGACCCTGTCCACCCTGATGATGAACTACATCGCCACTCAGCTTGTAGCCTTCTACACCATCGTCTGGGAGGTTCCGAAGGGATCCGGTAAGATCGGTATTATCAACCAGAACAGCAATGCAGGGTGGCTGCCGCAGATTTTCGGATCCAAGTATCTCTTAAGCATCGTTGTGGCAGTGGCTGTGACCCTGCTCATGTACATATATCTGAATTACAGCAAGCACGGCTATGAGATCTCCGTCGTAGGAGAAAGTGAGAATACGGCCAAATATGTGGGGATTAAGGTAGAAAAGGTCATCGTCCGTACCATGCTCCTCTCAGGCGCTGTATGCGGTCTTACAGGCCTTCTGCTGGTGGGAGGCATCAATCATACCATCACCACTACACTGGCAGGCGGACAGGGCTTTACCGCTGTCCTGGTGTCCTGGATGGCCAAGTTCAATCCGCTGACCATGGTACTGTCCAGCTTCCTGATTATCTTTATGGATAGAGGAGCCGGAGAGATCTCCACCGCCTTCGGCCTGAATCATTCCTACGCCGATATCCTGACCGGAATCATTCTGTTCTTCATCATCGGCTGCGAATTCTTCATCAGCTACAGACTGCAGTTCCGTAAAAAAGCAGAAAAGGAGGTACAGTAATCATGTGGAATTTCTTACTTGCGTTTATTCCGAGAGCCGTCGTACAGGGCGTCCCCCTTCTCTACGGAAGCACCGGAGAAATCATTACCCAGAAATCCGGCAACCTGAATCTGGGAATCCCAGGCGTCATGTACGTGGGCGCCATCAGCGGCGTCATCGGTTCCTTCCTTTACGAGAGCTCCACAGCGAATCTGAATCCGGCGCTTGCCATTCTGATTCCCATGCTGTGCTGTCTCTTAGGGTCTCTTCTGATGGGGCTACTGTACTGCTTCCTGACCGTAACCCTGCGGGCCAATCAGAACGTAACCGGTCTGGCCATGACCACCTTTGGCGTGGGCTTCGGCAACTTCTTCGGCGGTTCCTTAATCAAACTGGTAGACGCCGACGTGCCTTCCATTGCCTTAAGCGCCACCAGCAGTTACTTCAGCAAATCCCTGCCCTTTGCATCGAAAATGGGATGGTTTGGCAAGCTGTTCTTATCCTACGGCTTCCTGGCTTACCTGGCAGTTATCATCGCGCTGGCAGCGTCCTATTTCCTGAATCATACCCGGAAAGGCCTGCATCTGCGGGCGGTGGGAGAAAACCCGAATACCGCGGACGCCGTGGGTATCAACGTATCCAAATATAAATACGTCGCCACCTGCGTGGGCTGTATGATTGCGGGTCTCGGCGGACTCTACTACGTCATGGACTACGCAAGCGGCGTGTGG
>ERZ827088.910-NODE-910-length-39927-cov-4.071629_pt1 | contig 39927 bp, 34 predicted proteins | sample MGYA00519922_ERZ827088 | MGnify/ENA primary metagenome ERZ827088 (study PRJEB31778, sample SAMEA3449254) | human gut metagenome | biome: human gut; feature: human-associated habitat; material: faeces | place: United Kingdom | collected 2010/2012 ...
GAGATAGAGCTTTTCCGCGATCTCCCGGTTGGAAAGGCGCTGTGCCATCAGCTCCACGATCTCAAATTCCCGCATCGTCAGCGCGTCAAAGACTGCCGGACGGGCGCTTGCCGCGTTTCGCGCCCCTGCCCCTTCGCCAAGCTCGGTGATCTTTGCGAGCAGTTCCGTTTTGATCTCCCGCACCAGCAGGGGCTTCAAATGCTCATAATTTTCCACGAACGGCATCACAAGGTCGTCCGACGCGGCATCAGAAAGCGCCTTTCTTAACCATATGTGGGCTTCCTCGCTCTTGCCCAGCTGCTCATAGGCTGCCGCCGTCTGGATACGGATATGCAACGCTACCAATGCGTAGTGCATCGCCTCGCAGACGGCCAGCAGTTCTGTGCTGCGTCCCACTACCTTGGCATAGGCGCCTTGGGCAAGATACACCTGATTTTCGATCATTTCCATCATGGGCTTGCCCGGCGCAAGCATGTTGATATCAGAAAGGCGGTGCTGCGAAAAAATCTCCGGAATTTTGTCCACTTTACCCTGCAGCGCATGGTAGTAAGCACTGGTGGCACTCCAAAGGTTGACCCACGAGGCGTCGTGATAGCGCAGCAGATCCGCATATCGCTCCTCAAAGGTATAGCGCTGTTCTACATCGGTGTACAGCGAGAGCCGCCGCGAAAGAAAATCACAGCAGAGTTCCATGTTAATCTGTCCGTTGTCCTTGACCTGTGCGTAGGCACGTTCCACTTCAATGTGTGCATCGGTGAAGCGGCCCTGACAGAACAGTGCCTCTGCGCGCATGATGGTTTCCGCGCCCTGCCCATGGTGATTGGTGACCTGATAGTAATGGGGCATACATTCGTCCATTTCGGCAAGCTCGCTTTCCATCGCTCCCGGCGCGCGGTAGAACATCATCAGAACAGACGGCGATCCGAAGGTCCAGCCGCCGCTCGATTGGATGCTGATGGCGGGGCGGGACATCCGGGCGCTGGCGCTGCGGTGCAGGCGGCTCATGGCACTGATGTCGTTATAGCAGAGAAAGCTCAGAATGAGGTCGCATTCCCCCAGCAGGTTGCCGCGCTCTTCTTCGGACAGCTCCGGATGCTCCTCGATGGCCGTCAGCAGCAGCGCTTTCAGCTCCAACATTTTCGGGACTTTCCGCCAGGTGAACATCCGACGCATCAGCACCAGAATAGCAAAGGGGCATGCTTTCAGCGTTTCTGCAGGGCATTTATCCAACGCGTTCAACACATCCTCCGGCTTCAGCGACGCCAACAGGATGCCCGCATCGCTGCGAATGACCCGCAGCAGCGCATCGTAATTCTCACTCTTCCGGTAGGCGGCAATGGCGTGGAGATACTGTCGGTGCTGCTCGTACCACAGGCCGAAGCGCTCCCAATAGAGCCGCTGCGTTTCCGCCGGCATCGCCAGAAAGCTGCGCTCGGCGCACTCCTTCATCATGTGATGGAAGCGGTAAGTCGCGCCGTCCGGCAGGCGCGTGACAAAGGCGTTCTGCTCCGTCAGCGCAGAAAGAATTTGCCCGGCGTCCGCGTTGCCTGTGACGTACTGCGCCATTTGGACGGTGAATTCATCGGCAAGCCCCATGACCGCCAGAAACTCCCGCTGCTGTTCCGGCAACGGATCGATCATAGCGGCAGTAAAGGTGGCGTAGATGTCAGAATGACGGCTGGGCAGCACGCCGCGCTCAAAGAGCGTCCGCAGATTCAGATAAACGGCGGAGAACCAGCCCTCGCTGGAGTAGAGAAGACTCTCCACCTGCGCGTCGGAAAGCTCCGTTCCGCAGCGGTGGGCATAGATGGCCAGTTCCGTATGGTTGAGGCGCAGCTGCTCCGTGCCAATCTGATACACCTTGGCCCCCAGCCGCACTGCCTCCGCGGCAGGCAGAAAACGGTCCCGGCTGGCAACAATCAGATGCACGTTTGCAGGCAGCCGGTTTGCCAGCATACAAAGGAACAGCGAGGCGCGCTTGTCGGTCAGCAGATGGAAATCATCAATAAAAAGATAGCAGGTCGTCTCATCTGCCAGCGAATGGCAGAGATCGTCCACCAGCAGTCCGCCGCCTGCGGCGTCCGTAGGGCAGGGATAGTTACACAGAACATCAAAACCAGCCCGGGCAAACGCCTCCTGCACGCTTTTCCAGAAGATGGCGAGGTTGTCGGAGTATACGCTGATGCGGATCATTTTCAGGGTTTCCGCCTTGGCGCGCTCCTCCAGATACCAGTTCACTGCCGTGGTCTTTCCGTAGCCCATGGGGGCGACCACGGTGGTCATGGCGCAGCGGGAGATGGGCCGCAGGCTCTCCTGCAGCCTTTCTGATATGTAAATGGTATTTAAATTCCATTTCGGTTTTGGCATAATGCGTATCTCCTTCTGCTGTGAATTACAACGACTGCCTTCTGCGCAATGCTGTATTCCCCTGTCACGTTCTTATTTTAATTATACCATGAGAATATGAACACGAAAAGATCTGTCCTGTTTTTGCACTACCCACGGGCATAAAAAAACGGCGTGACCTTCACAGTCACACCGTTCATTTCTTATCTTCCTACGGAATCAAACTCCTCACAGATCTCCTTGGAGGGAGCCGCTGTCAGCAGCGAAACAATGACAATTGCCAGCGCGGATACGATGAACGCCGGAAGCAACTCGTAGATGTTCCAGATACCGCCCATGGGACGAACCAGATACTTCCATACGAATACCATCACACCGCCTGCGATCATACCGGCCAGAGCGCCCTGCATATTGGTACGCTTCCAGAACAGCGCGAAGAGAACCAGCGGTCCGAAGGCTGCGCCGAAGCCTGCCCATGCAAAGGATACGATATAGAATACGGAGCTGTCCGGATTCCATGCCAGGAAAATCGCTACAGCAGCAATGCCAATTACGGTCAGACGCGCTGCCATCATGGAAGCCTTTGCGCTCATCTTAATCTTCAGGAAATCCTGCAGCAGGTTCTGGGATACGCCGGAAGCCGCCGTCAGAAGCTGAGAGTCTGCCGTAGACATGGTGCAGGCCAGGATACCGGCCAGAACCACGCCTGCAATCAGAGAGAGCAGGAAATTATGCTGTCCCAGCAGATGGGCGAAACGGATAATGACGGTCTCGGACTCCGCGCTGGTCGCAAAGGTCGGAATCGCGCCCTGTACGGAAGCCGCGCAGCCAATCACACCGATCAGGATAGCCACTGCCATGGAAATTACAACCCAGATGCTGGCAATCCGGCGGGAAAGCGTCAGCTTATTCTCGTCTTCGATGGCCATAAAACGAAGCAGGATATGAGGCATTCCGAAATACCCCAGTCCCCACGCCATGGTAGATACAATCGTCAGCAGACTGTAGGGGCTAGCCGTATTGGTGGCGCCATCATGCATCTGCGCCATGGAAAGATATCCGGCCAGTGAGTTCGCATTTGCCATAACCGCGTCCCAGCCGCCTGCCAGATGGATTCCGTAAAATACGATAACCACCAGAGAAATACTCATAACAATACTCTGAATCAGGTCTGTGGTGGATACGGCCATAAAACCGCCCATGACGGTGTAACCTACGATTACTACCGCTCCGACAATCATCGCCACATGATACTCGACTCCGAAGAGACTAGAGAACAGTGTTCCGATCGCCTTAAAGCCAGACGCCGTATAGGGAATAAAGAAAATCAGAATTACAATCGCCGCGATACACATCAGAATGTTTTTCTCGTCCCGGAAACGTCTGGAAAAGAAATCCGGAATGGTAATCGCGTTGCATTTTACAGAATAGCGGCGTAGACGCTTCGCCACAATCAGCCAGTTCAGATAGGTTCCCAGACCCAGGCCGATAGCGGTCCAACCAGCGTCAGAGATGCCGGTCAGATAAGCGACACCCGGCAATCCCATCAGGAGCCAGCTGCTCATGTCGGAAGCCTCCGCGCTCATCGCCGTTACCAACGGTCCTAATTTTCGTCCGCCCAGATAAAATTCATCTGCCGAATTGCCGCTGCCCTTTTTACTGAAATAGAATCCCACGTACACCATTGCGACCAGATAAATCACAATCGCCGCGAGAATTCCCACCTGTCCTGCCATAGTTACATCCTCCTCATTTATCTTTCGATCGCGGAAAACAGCTTCTTCTGCCCCGCACATGGGGCTTATTATAGCACAGAGGAAAATAGACTACAATACAGAACAATGTATAGAATGAATGCTGTACTTTTATTTCTAAAAATACATATTTTTATTGATTTAATCGCATTTTATAACTAGACGATATTTTATAAAACAAAAGATACAAATAATAAATTTCTATTGTACCAAAAATAAAACAGGCGCGCTCCAAATCCATATTTAGTTCTGCGGCAGGAAGCTGCTGAGAAACACCGGCAGCACCCGGCTGCTGTACTCCACCAGTGAATACTCCCCGGCGCAGAGACACCAGTCGTACAGAAGGGCCCGCTCGCAGAGAGCATAGAGCTTCACCATCTCGCTGACACCGGACGTTCGACTCAGCTGCCCGTTTTCCCGGCCTTTGGCAATGATTTTCCGCAGCAGCTTATAGTAAATCCGGTTATGATCCAGGAGATGCTTCTCGCCGCTGGTGGTCAGCTGAGTGGAATAGAGTCTGGCCAGCAGATCCAGGGAAATGCTGTCCTCAATCATTTTAAAGAGCTCCTGATTCAGAAAGAGCAGCTGATCCATGGCTGTCATGTCCGGAGTCAGTTCCTCCATCAGCTCCTCATATTTTTCATCAAACAGGGAGCTAAGGGTGGAAAGAAGGGCGTCCTTCCCATCGAAATAATGATAAAAGGAACCTTTGGACGTACCGGAAAGGGCAATGATCTCCTCCACGGTTGTATCCTCGTAGCCCTGCTCATAAAAAAGCTTCCAGGCCGCGCTGACGATCTTTCCTCTTGTATTTCTTGCGTTCTTCTTTGCCATTTTCTTCTCCCTGTCTGCAATTACCCATTTTCCGGGCTATTCATTCAATCTGCAGCTTTTGCGTTCTTGAGTCACTTTCAGCCTTCCTAAATTCAGCAGCATATTTTTTCTATCACATCACGAAGTCTCCACCGCTCTTCTGCCGTTAAAAAGGCCGCGTCCGCCGCGTTCAGAAGCAGCGTCTTCCGTTCTTCCGCCGTCATGCCAAGTTCCCGGCTAAGCAGTCCGAATTCCTTCTCGATGGTGGTATCCGACACCGTCATATTGTCCGTATTAATCGTCACCTTCAGCCCCCGGCGCAGAAAATCAAGTACAGGATGCTCCGCAAGGGTCGCCACCGCTTTGGTCTGCACATTGCTGCTGGGGCACATTTCCAATGGGATCTGCTGCTCCTTTAACCGAGCAAGCAGCTCCGGATCTTCCGCCGCGCGCACGCCGTGACCGATACGGCTGGCTCCAAAGGCAAGCGCCGCCTGAATACTCTCCGGCCCGTCGGCCTCGCCCGCGTGAATCGTAAAAGGCACACCAAGCTCTTTCGCGAGACCAAAGACGTCCGCGAAATCCGCTGTCGGATACAGAGCCTCTGCTCCGGCCAGATCCACTGCCGCCACGCCGCGTCCCAGAAAAGTGGCCGCCGTCCGGACCGTCAGCAGATTTTCCCCAAGATTGTCCGCCCCTCGCATACAGCAGAGAATCAGCTTACAGTTGAAAAACGAACCGATAAGCGCCTCCTGCATGCCTGACAGAGCCGCCTTCACCACCTGCTCCTGGCTCATACCCTTCTTCGTGTGAAGCTGGGGCGCAAATCGGATTTCCGCATAGAGCATCCCCTGCTCCTTTAAGGAGCTGACCAGAATGTACATGGCTTTGCGCACGGCCTCCTTCGTCTGCAGCACCTGCAGGGGCAGGTCAAATTTTTCCAGATATTCGTTAAGGCTTCCACACTCTTCCGGCGCTGCCAGAAACAGCTTTAGCTCGTCCGGTTCTGTGGCCGGAAGCAGGATTCCCTGCTCCTGCGCAAGCTCCAATACGGTGCGCGGAAGCAGGGAACCATCAAAATGCAAATGCAAATCTATCATAAGATATCCTCTTATATGAATCCGTAATTAGCAATCCAACATGGTCTTGCCTTTTCCGCAGACCTTCTCGAAGTCTCTGCGGAACACGTTCAGAGCTGCCGTTACAGAGTCGTTCTTGATCAGCAGATCCAGTACATCCGGGGAAATGGTAGTCGCGCCAATGCCATACTCGCACAGAGTAATCACCTGACGGGAGTTCTTGAAGCTGGCTGCCAGCACCTCGGTCTTGAAGCCGTAGTTGCGGAACATGTCGTGAATCTCCTTGGCAGTGCGGACGCCGTCGGATCCCAGATTGTCAATACGGTTAATGTAAGGCGCTACATACTGGGCACCGGATTTGGCTGCCAGGAACGCCTGCATCTGGGTATAGATGGCCGTCGCTGTTACACGAATCCCTGCTGCCGCCAGAATACGGATAGCCTTCAGGCCTTCCTTGGTGGTCGGAATCTTGATAAATGTATCATCGCCCAGCTCCCGACGTATCTTGTAGGCCTCCTCCACCATACCATCGGCCTGATCGCTCAGAACCTGCACATGCAGTTCGCCTTCCTCGATGAAATCACGAATCTCCTTCAGTACCTCATAGGGCGGGCGCTTCTCCTTGGCCAGAATGGTCGGGTTACAGGTTACGCCGTCCATGGGAAAATACTCGTACATGGAACGAATATCATCAATATTGGCGTTGTCAATAATCAGCTTCATAATGCTCCTCTCCTTTTCGACGGACCTTCTGTCAGGTTCGCCCGATTTTGTTGCATAAATGTTATGTTGTGTTATGTTCTGTTATATTTTATTATACTAGAATTCCACAAAAAAACAATGCATAATATGTCTAAACTTTAACAAAAATCCATCCTGATTCTGTACTTTCTTACTGTTTCGCTTTTCCACGAAGCTCTTGCACCAGGAACAGTACCGCCAATCCCTCAAAGGCAATCATAATCGGATAAGCCCCTGACAGATACCAGTACAGAATCGCGTTCCAGCCGGAGATTTCCGAGTAGGAGATGCCGCCCAGTAACACGAAATAGCTGGCCAGCAGCGCGGAAAGGGTCAGCCACACGGACAGATCACGGCCATCCGCGTCCTTCACCTTTTTCAGGCGACGTTTCAGCATCCGCACACAGAGAACCAGATAAGCCATCACTCCGGCTGCAGCCGCGATAGTTCCTGTGTAATGGTACACCTGACGCACCCCATTTAAAATGACGCCCTTATAGTTGATCTTCGCCAGGAACCCATGGCGCTCCGGTACATCCCAGTACCAGTCCAGATTCAGGCAGGAGGTGTCGCTCTCAATCCGGGTCACATCGTCGGATAGCTCATAGGAGTCCAGAAGCATACCGTTCCGATAGGACTTCAGATAAATGGTCTGTGGCTTATCCTCCACGGAAAGCTTCAGGGAAAACCGGCACTTTTCGCTGCCGGGCGCCGCAATGCCCTGTCCGGCCAGATAGGACGCGATATCGTCACTCTCGGTGAAATCCGCCGTTCCAAGTACGGTGCCATCCGCAAGCTCCGCCTGTAATGTCACGCCATCCATGCCCTCATAGGACGCGTACCAGCCCGCCATTTCCACCAGTTCCGACTCATACCAGACCGCCTTATCGCCGGTCATCCGCTCAAACAGCGGGATGCCGCCGTTATCATCCGGTTCGCTGTAGAGGTACACCAGTGTCTCCATCTCATCATAGGTGGTGGTATAAGCGATCGCCTTGCCTAACGCGCCGAACAAATCGCCCAGATAGCCTTTTCTCCAGGGGGACATATAGGTTGAAGGCATGGTCGCCTGCCGTTCCAGGCGTCCCTCATCCATGGCGGTCTCCAGCTCGTCCCGGATCTGCAGACACACCTGATTGACGGTCTCGCCATCCGTATAATAACCGGCCTGCTCCAGAGCGGTACGGAAAATCCAGAAGACCCAGCCGTCCCTTACCTCCCAGTCCTTCTCATTTTCCTCGGAACCGGCCCAGTAAAGGCGGCTACTCTGAATATAAGGCTCAAGCTTCTTCAGAGTCGGACACTCGTTGCACATCCGCGCCACCTTCTCCCGGGTCATGGTAACACCCGGAATATCCTCCTCCGGCTTCACTGCCATCATACTCTTATACATTTCTGCAAAGCCGCCTTTTTGCAGCTCGTTGGTCAGACGAATGTTATAATGATTATAATTTTCTTGGGCAATCAGCTGTCCAGCGCCCCAGACGCTTAAAAACGGCAGCAAAATCAGAACCGCTTTCGCCACATAGACTTTTGCGTGCTCCTTACGCCACAGCACAAACAGATTTCCCAGATATACCAATACAAATACGATGAGAAACGGCTCCACCCAGATAGCGTCCTCCCTCGTATAGAAAAATGTCACCATACCGATCGCAGCGGTCAGAAGCCACAGAAGCTGTTTCTTTACCGGCTCCTTTCTACGCAGCCACAAAGCCAGCAGGCCGCCGAAGATCAGCAGCACCTGGATATAGGAAATACTGTTGCGGTACACTCTCTGAAACGCCTGAACCGAATAGGACACCGGATTCCACAGAAGCACCAGATACAGGGTCAGGCAGGCCCGGTATTTTTTCAGAAGAGGTCTCAGCGCGTACACGAAAATCATGCAGCTGACCGTATACAGAAATGCCGACACGCTTAGGTAAGACAGGTGCAGAAAATTCAGCACTGCCAGATAAAAGGGGAAAAACATGCCCTTGGTCAGGGTCAGATCGTTATATTCTCCCAACCACCGGCCACCACGCAGGGCATCCGCCATATGTACCATAATCCAGTCGTCATGGATGCCCTTCGGCACCGCCATAATCGGCAGATTGTAAACCAGAAACTCTTTCAGCACACCAAACAGCACCATGGACAGGAAAAAGAACACTTCTTTTCTCCGAGTTGATAGATTTTTCCAGAAATTCATGAATGTTTCTCCTTCCCGTTCAGATTATCCGGTCCAAAGCTTAAAGGAAGCAGCTCCTTTAACAGGTACACCTGCTTCTCCCCGGTTCCGGCTCCCAGAATGATCCGAAACTCCTCCGGATCGCAGAATTCCCGCATGACCTGGCGGCAGACGCCGCAGGGCGCAGTCAGAGCCGGTGCACTGTCTTCCGATCCGCCTGCGATGGCGATGGCTGTAAACGCACGTTTTCCCTCGCTGACTGCCTTATAGATGGCGGTGCGCTCCGCACAGATGCCCGGCGTAAAGGCCGCATTTTCGATGTTGCAGCCGGTATAGACACTGTCATCGGCGCAGAGCAGGGCCGCTCCTACCCGGAAATGGGAATACGGGCTGTAAGAACTCTCCCGCGCCTGCAGCGCAAGCTCCATCAATTTTTCATCACTCATCTGTATCTCCTTATTTATCGATCGAGAACCATCTGATCATAGGCCAGAAATTCAAAACCCAGCCGCTCATACAGGTGCACAGCTTTCTCATTGCTGCGGGTGACCTCCAGACGGAAACGGCGCACCTGCGGCTTCGCCTTCATAATTTCATCAAAGAAACGGGTGCCATAGCCTTTTCCCCGGAATTCTTCCTTCAGAAACAGCTCCTCAAACATCAGACAGCGTCCGCCCACCTCACAGGCATAGTATTCCGTAATATAGGCAAAGCCCACGGTTGTATCATCCTCGTTCAGCACAAAGCCCTCGAGAATCGAATCCTCACTGACAGCATCCGCAAAGGTCTGCTCCAGTTTTTCCATCGGAACCGGATGGCTGACTGCATCGCTGTGGTAGAACTGCTCCACCATGGCCAGGACCTCATCGTGCATTTCTTTTGTCAATTTTTTTAAATAAAACATGGTAAACGGTATTCTCCCTTATATATTAAGTACTAGCCTACAGTTTACCCTGAATCCACTTTTCCGTCAACCATGCTTGCCCGGACGCCTTAGCGTTCCTGGATCTGATAGGCCAATCCTGCCTCCTCCATCAGATCCATGTAGGGACGGGAGGGGAAATACTCCGGTGAGAATACGCCGGCCTCCTTCCAGATTCCCCGGCCTATAAGCTCGATGGCCAGAGCCGCTCCGAAGCCGGTCTGGGCTACCACTGCCTGCAGTCCGAAATCCCGCAGCGCCTCCTGATTGTCAAAGGGCTGATAGATAAAATATTCCTTCTTCTCTCCGTCCTTGATACCGATACAGTCCACACCCACGCACATACCGCCTGTCATGTCCTCTCCGATATCCTTGGGCTGGGGCGCGCAGGCCGCTACCACGTCCCGGGGCACTACCTTCACATCTCCCACCTGGACCGGATGGATATTCCGGAGTCCCAGCTTATCCAGAACCTTCAAGGCGTTCAGCAGGTTATCGTCCAGGGCAATCTTAAAGCTGGCCTTCTGTAATCCATATTTTTCCAGGTAACGCGGCATAGTGACTACCTCCTCGTGCTCCACCTTTACCAGATGGTTGACGCCGAAGGGATCCGGCATCCGGAAGTCCTCCTCTCCCGCAAAGGCGTCCTCGATGAGGAAGCCGCCCTCCCGGCTCCATTCCGCGTTGGGATTCATCACCTCGTCCAGTACCGTCCATACATTGAAGCCAAAGATGATCTCGTCCTTCTCGCTCTCCGGCGGTGTCAGATTGCCGCCGTCCTTCACATGCACCTCCAGCAGCTCATCAAATAAGTATTCTGCCGCGTATTTTGCAAATACATTTACCACGCCCGGATCGATGCCCAGACAGATACAGGCCATCTGTCCCTTTTCCTTCCAGGCCTCGTGCCGGTCAAAATTGTACTTGGTCATGGGCTCCAGGTAAGCCCCCTCAAAGCCCTTTCCGAATTCCGGGTGATCCTTCGGCACCGACCAGGTTCCCATGCTGGCATAATCGGCTCCCGCCTCAAAGGCCGCGTCAAATATAAAATTGCTCACAAAGGGAGAGGCCGCGTCCATCACAAAATCAATCCGGTGCTCCCGCATAAGCGCCGTCAGCGCTTCCCGGTCTCTGGCGTCCACCTGCGCCGTCTCATACTGCGTTCCTTCCCGGTATTTCCGCTCCTGCTCCAGATGGCTCTTTACCTCGTCCGCCCGTTTTAAATCAAAATCCGCCAGCAGCACATAGGAAAGCCACTCTCCCTTGGGATCCCGCTTTTCCAGCATTTTTAAAATACATTCTCCTACGGCGCCTGCGCCTGTCAGCATCATTCTCATATCTTTTCTCCTTTTCCATAAAAAATAGAGAGACTGATGCCTGTGCATCAATCTCTCTGTCCTTTTACCAGTTGGTTATCTCCACGTAGGCGGCGATTGCTCGCTCTCTCCAGAGTTCCGTCGGATAACCTTCCTTTTGCCTGTCAGTTTCCACTGCGAAATGATGAATTCCCACAGTTTGCTTCTTCGGCGCTCCTTTTGCTTTCATCAGCCGGAGTCTCTAGAGTTATCCTCTACCGGATCTATGAATTTGAACCAAGTATACCAGTCCCAGCTCTTTCATGCAAGCTTTTTTACTCAATTACCGGAAATATCCTACTTGAAATTTATACTGCGCTATTACTTATTGTCCTATATCCTGTACTTCTCCACTGACTGCCAGGTGAAACCGCATATATTCAAAGGCATGTAGCTCCATGCACAGAGTGCTGATCATGTTCTCCAGGCCAGCCTTCAGGGCCTTTTCAGTTTTTCAAACAGGCCCGGAACTTTGCTATTCACCAGTTCCATCACGTTATCGGCATAATTTTCGCTGAGATTTTCGTTATTTTTTACATCGGCCTGTATCAGAAAGGTCCTGAATTTTCCCTCCTGAAAATGGTACCAGTATTTTTCATTTAAGGCCTCCATATTCTGGGGAATCCGGGCATACTCCAAATCCATCCACAGGGTTTCTCTTACACGGGCCTGATCCAGAACCTGCTGCTTCTTTTGCTCCAGATTTTTCTCCGTCAACACTTGATGCTCCATATAACGCTGGCGCACCTTCTGCAGCGTAGCATTCAAAGCTTCCTCATTCACCGGTTTTAATATATAATCGCTGACTCCATAGCGGATAGCGGTCTGCGCATATTCAAAATGGGAATATCCACTGATAATAATAAATTCCATATCCGGGTTTTGGATGCGCGCACGTTTCAAAAGCTCCATGCCATCATATCCGGGCATCCGGATATCCGTCATCACCAGATCCGGATGTTCCGCTTCTATCATCTGAAGGGATCCAATTCCATTCGATGCCGTTCCTACCAGCTTCATTTCCAATTCTTCCCAGTGAATCAGCTTGCAAATCAACTGACATACCTTTTCATCTGCTACTAATACACGGATCATACATTTTCTTCTATTCCGTTTTTTGTATTCTTCATTATATACAACCCCGTTAAAAATAGCAAGCTGGCTGCGTCTTACCTGGATTTGTTCAGTTCCTTTTTCTTCTTCGTCATCAACCCGCCGATTCGTCCGGTCTCCTTGGAAGAAAGAGATTTCCAGCCATCCTTAAGCACTTTATCCAAAAGCCCCAGTTCCTCCGCGATTTCATATTTCAACTGTTCCTCCGGCTCTAAATGCTTCAGTTCCGGCTTTTTCTTTTTTGACATAAAAAGACCATACCCCTTTCTGATCATTTTAAAAAGAGTATGGCCTTCTTTTTTATGCTTTATACTTACGCGCCTTTTCTTCCGCAGCACTGCTTATACTTCTTGCCGCTTCCGCAGGGACAGGGATCGTTCGGGTAAATCTTAGCGCTTTCCCTTTTCTTGGGCGCTGCTGCCAGGGAGGTATCCTTATTGGTTCCTGTTACCTTGGCTACCTGTTCACGCTCTGCTTTCTCCTCCACGCGCACATGAAGCAGAATCCGGACGGTTTCCTCCTGAATGCTGGCTGTCATGGCAGAGAACATCTCATAACCGCTGAGCTTATACTCTACCAGCGGATCACGCTGGGCAAATGCCTGCAGGCCAATACCCTGGCGCAGCTGTTCCATATCGTCGATGTGATCCATCCATTTGCGGTCAATGACCTTCAGAAGGAATACACGCTCTAATTCTCTCAGCATCTCCGGATTCGGGAACTCCGCCTCCTTCAGCTCATAGAGCTTCACTGCCTCTTCCTTCAACATATGCTTCAGCTCTGCCTTATTCTTCTTATCGGCAATGCGCTCCGGCGTAATGGTCTGCAGCGGTATCGTGCGGAGCAGAGACTCGTTCAAGCCTAAGAGATCCCACTCGGACTTATCCTGATCGTCGCCAATCAGGCTGTCTACCACATTTTCTACGGTATCGGTGAGCATCTTATAGATGGCATCACGCATGCTCTCGCCGTTCAGTACCCGGCGGCGCTCCGCGTAGATGATCTCACGCTGCTCATTCATAACCTGGTCGTACTCCAGCAGGTTCTTACGAATACCGAAGTTGTTGCTCTCGATCTTCTTCTGAGCCTTCTCAATGGCGTCGGAAAGCATCTTATGCTCAATCTGCTCATTTTCCGGCACGCCCAGGGCGTTGAACACACTCATCAGACGCTCGGATCCGAAGAGACGCATCAGATCGTCCTCCAGAGAGATGTAGAAACGGGATTCTCCCGGGTCTCCCTGACGACCGGAACGTCCGCGCAGCTGGTTGTCGATACGGCGGGAGTCATGGCGCTCGGTACCGATAATCTTCAGTCCGCCTGCTGCCTTGGCGTCATCGTCCAGCTTGATATCGGTACCACGGCCTGCCATATTGGTAGCGATGGTAACCGCGCCATGCTGGCCTGCCAGGGCTACGATCTCCGCCTCGCGCTCATGGAACTTGGCGTTCAGGACTTCATGCTGAATGCCCTTCTTGCGGAGCAGTCCGCTTAAGTACTCAGAGGTCTCGATGGTAATGGTACCTACCAGAACCGGCTGACCCTTGGCGTGAGCACGCTCGATCTCCTCCACAACTGCATGGAACTTCTCTTTCTTGGTCTTGTATACCGCGTCGTCCAGATCCTTTCGGATAACCGGACGGTTGGTCGGGATCTCGATAACGTCCATACCGTAGATCTCGCGGAACTCCTTCTCCTCGGTGAGGGCGGTACCGGTCATACCGGCCTTCTTTGCGTATTTATTGAAGAAGTTCTGGAAGGTAATATTCGCCAGCGTCTTGCTCTCCCGCTTAACTTTTACATGCTCTTTCGCCTCGATAGCCTGGTGAAGTCCGTCGGAATAACGGCGTCCCGGCATAATACGTCCGGTAAACTCATCGACAATCAGAACCTGATCATCCTTTACCACGTAATCCTGATCCCGGAACATCAGATAGTTAGCGCGCAGGGCCAGAATCATATTGTGCTGGATCTCCAGGTTCTCCGGATCCGCCAGGTTCTCGATGTGGAAATAATCCTCTACCCGCTTCACGCCGTCTGCCGTCAGGTTGACGATCTTATCCTTCTCATTGACGATAAATTCGCCGGTCTCCTCGATCTCCTCGCCCATAATGGCGTTCATCTTGCTGAACTCACCGCTGGCCTCGCCGCGCTTCATGGTCTTCGCCAGCGCGTCGCAGATCTCGTAAAGCTTGGTGGACTTGCCGCTCTGTCCGGAGATAATCAGCGGGGTGCGGGCCTCGTCGATAAGGATAGAATCGATCTCGTCGATGATGGCGTAATGCAGGTCTCTCTGCACCAGCTGCTCCTTGTAGATAACCATGTTATCACGCAGGTAATCAAAGCCCAGCTCATTGTTGGTTACATAAGTAATATCACAGTTATAAGCGGCGCGCCGCTCATCTCCTGTGCTGCTGTTCAGAACCACGCCGACGGTCAGTCCCAGAGCCTCATGTACCTTGCCCATCCAGGATGCGTCACGATGGGCCAGATAATCGTTGACCGTAACGATATGGACGCCCTTACCCTCCAATGCGTTCAGGTAAGCCGGAAGGGTGGACACCAGGGTCTTTCCTTCACCTGTCTTCATCTCGGCGATACGTCCCTGATGCAGGATAATACCACCAATCAGCTGTACCCGGTAATGCTCCATACCAAGCACACGCTTCGCAGCCTCGCGGACAGTCGCGAAGGCCTCTACCAGCAAATCATCCAGGGTCTCGCCATCGGCCAGACGCTGCTTGAATTCTTTTGTCTTTCCCTTCAGTTCTTCATCAGAAAGCTTCTGCATCTCCGGGCGGAGCGCTTCGATCCGATCCACCAGCGGGTAAATCAGCTTCAGCTCCCTTTCACTGTGAGTACCAAACATTTTTGTAAATAAATTCATCTGCAAACTCCAATCTTAAGTTTCTGCCATTTCAGACAATACTCTGTTTAACATTTTAACACTACACGGCGGAATATTCAAGAAGTTTCCAATATCCCTGCCCTGGGGCCGGAACCCCAAAATAGAATCCTGCAACATGGTATTTCCTATAGACCAAAAAGGGACTGCGCCTGCGCGCAGCCCCCGGATAAATCATATTTTACTGTTCCGGCTCAATCAGTCCGTAGGTATTGCCCTTTCTCTTGTAAACCACGTTGATCTGCTCGCTCTCCGCATTTACAAATACGTAGAAGCTGTGTCCCAGCATCTCCATCTGTACGCATGCATCTTCCGGATACATGGGCTTCATATCGAACTGCTTGGTACGGATGATGCGAACCTCTTCATCCTCTGCCTCTTTGTCGATAAACTCCTGACGGAAGCTTCCTGCACCCTGCTCACGCTGTACAATCTTGTTCTTGTACTTGCGAAGCTGACGCTCAATGACCTCTTCCACCAGGTCGATAGATACATACATATCATTGCTTACCTGCTCGGAACGAATCACAGTTCCCTTTACAGGAATGGTTACCTCAATCTTCTGTCTTTCTTTCTCGACACTTAAAGTAACATGTACTTCCGTGTCCGGAGTAAAATAGCGCTCTAACTTTCCGAGCTTGTCCGTGATCGCTGTACGGAGCCCCTCTGTCACATCGATATTTTTGCCGCTGATTACATAACGCATAAAATCAACTCCTTTACGGGTATTTAGACAAGATCGCAACTGTTCAGTACCTTCACTGTTACAATCTTTCATCTAACGCAAGTATACCACATTTCGGTACGGGATACAACCGCCAAAAAGATCTAAGGCGCTTCCGATGGTCACGTCCAGGCGGCCCTTTCCGAGGGTGCGAAGCGACTCCACATCCTCCAGGCTGCCCACGCCGCCCGCATAGGTAACGGGAATTCCGTCCCAGGCGCCCAGCATCTTCGCAAGCTCCGTTTCGATACCTGAGGCCTTGCCCTCCACATCCACGGCGTGGATTAAAAATTCACTGCATTTTCCGGATAATTCATCCAGAAGGGCGGGCGTCACCTGCACATCTGTAAACTTCTGCCAGCGGTCAGTGACGATGTAGTACGCGCCGCCCTTTTTGCGGCAGCTCAAGTCCAGCACCAGGCGGTCGCGGCCCACAGCTGCGAGCATTTTCTCCAGATTCTCATACTGAATCCGACCATTTTTGAAGACATAAGAGGTCACGATGACCTGACTGGCCCCGGCGTCCAGATATTCCGCCGCGTTGTCCGGATGGATGCCGCCGCCGATCTGAAGGCCCCCCGGGTAGGCCTTTAACGCTTTCAACGCCTGCGCTTTCGTAACCTCATAATAAGGAGAATCCGCGCCATTCAGCAGGATCACATGGCCTCCTTTCAGGCCGTCCTCCTGATAAAGCTTCGCGTACCAGGCTGCGTCCTGCTCCGACACAAAATTTTCCCTGGCGAAATCATTTTTATCGGTCAGGCTACCTCCCACGATCTGCTTTACCTGACCGTTGTGGATATCGATACATGGACGAAAACGCATAAATTTCTTTCCCCGCTTTCCAATCATTTTCCCTATTATAATAGAATTGTTTTTCTTTTGTAAAGCGAAAAATACCGGTATTCAGAGAGCTATTATTCATTCCCTGAATGCCGGTACTTTTTAATCTGTTCTAGCTCAGCTCCGCGATTCTGGACACGCCTACATAGATCTCCGAAATCTTATACCAGGTCCGATAATCCACCACACCCGTCTGTGGCAGCCCGAAGATAGACTGGAACGTCCGCACGCTCTCCGCCGTGGCCGGGCCGTAGATGCCGTCCTCTGAGATAATCGGTATGGCCGGATAGTTCCGTGCAATCCGGTTCAGCTGCTCCTGAAGCTGCAGCACCTTCTGGCCGGACGCACCGTTCTTCAGCTCATAGCCGGGCCAGGAATAGGGTACGCCTGAGATCTCCTCCGCCGTATTGATGTACATGGATTCCCCGTAATAATTTCGCAGGATCTCGATGGCCGTATAGCCCTGCTCGCCCAGAGACTGACTTCCCCACTGGCTCATCCAGTTGGGGCAACTCACCCGTCGGCCATCGCAGTACTGGGTCAAGATGGGCTGCTTCACATTGGGCCGGGACAGATAGTCCGCGAAGAGCTCATCAACGATCAGGGAGATGTTTTCAAAAATATTGCGGTTGTGAATCCATTTATGATCGAAAGCGGTGGATGAGGTGATGGTGAAGTCGTAGCCCTTGTTTCTATACCATTCGGTATACACCCGGTTGAGGGTAAAGGACATAATCGCCAGCACATTGGCCCGGATGGCCGCGTCGGTCCATGTAGCATAGATTTCACTGCAGGCCACATTTTTGATATAATCCCGGTAGCGGACCCAGTAGTCCGACGCCGAGCTGTCTGAGGGCGCACCGTCGTGGACAATGACATATTCCGGCACCACCACACGGCTCAGGACAATCTCGCCGCTGCCGCCGGTGGGCTTAATCTCCGCCTCCGCGATCTTCGGCGGGTAATCCCCAAACAAGGTATGGGCCCCAATCACATAGCGCTCATACTCTTCTCCCTGCTGAGGCTCCATCTGTATCTCCTGAATCGCCGTCACTTCCGGCAAAATTTCTGTCCCCGCAATTTCCACCGACTCATAGCCCGGCGCTTTCACAGACAGGGTATACTCTGAATAGGGCTGGGGCTCACTGGGTTCCACGCTGTATTCCAACGGCGGCGCGGCCAGCTCCACCTCGTCGGTCTGACCAGAGCTGTTCGTCGTCAGTTCCTCCATGATCCGCTGCGGCTCCCCCGTATACGAGATCTCCACCTTCGCTCCCGGAATGGGCTCCGCACCCCGGGCGGAAGTAATATGAATCTGCAGCTTTCCATAGTCCGGCAGGTCGGACTGCATGGCTTTTAATTTCAAATTTTGCATCGTAGGTTCCTGTATGATGTGTTTCTACAAACTATGCTGCCCCGCCGGAAAAAATACTTTGAAATTCCATTGCATAGCGTTATAATATACATATCTGTTTTAGCTAATTCTATCTATATTTCGACTATCCATGAGGTGACCTATGAATCAAAAGGAACTAAAAAAATTAAGTCTACTGGCCGAGGTGGCCTGCGATTATTATGAGCGCGGTCTTACGCAAAATGAGATTGCCGACAAGCTTTTTCTCTCCCGCACCCGCGTTTCCCGCCTTTTAAAAGAAGCCGTAGATGAAGGAATCGTTTCCTTTTCGGTGAATTATACCTTTGAACGCCACTATGAAATCGAGGAGCGTCTGAAAAACCGTTTCGGCCTGAAGCATGCACGCGTCCTCAATAACCGTATCAGCGAGAAATCCATGTATCACCGGGATGTCTGCAAGCTGGGTGCGGAATATCTGATGGAACATATTAAGAAAAATATGATTATCGGCACCGGCTGGGGTGACAGTCTGGCCGTCCTTGTAAAAATGCTTCAGCCTCTGGATTTGAATCCGGATATCGTCCAACTCATGGGATCCGTTACCTGCGAATCTATCAGCAGCACTCCCCAGGCGGTCGTAACCTCTCTGGCCGAGATGTTTCACGGACATGCGGATTTCTTAAATCTGCCGCTCTATATCCCCAACGACTACGTGAGGGAAACCCTTTGCAATGACGCCAACAATTCTGTGATTTTGAAAAAGGGAATTTTCTGCGATAAGGTGATTGCCAGCATCGGAACCATGGGGAAGATTCGGGAAAGCGATTACTGGCGGGGCAGTATGCCGCCTGAGATTTATAAGGATCTGGTGGAAAAGGGTGCCTGCGGATCCATTCTGGGCCGTTTCTTTGACGCCAATGGACAAGAGCTTGCCTGTGATTGGAATGAGAAATCCATCAGTTTATCCATTCAACAGCTTCGCAACATCTCTGACGTAGTGATCGTGGCCTCTCCGGTATCCAAAGCGCCTGCGCTTCTGGCCGCCCTGAAAGGCGATTTTATCAACACATTAATTACGGATGGCACGACGGCCACCCGTATCTTAAATGAAGCAAAATAAATTTTTTAATACATATCCCGGGACAGCTTTTTCACACTGTCGTACAGCGCATTCATCTGCCGCTGTTTCCGGAGATAGATTTCCGCATGGGCAGGATTGGGAGAATACATCTCTACCTGCTCTTTTTCTTTGGCTGTCTCAATTGCTTCGCTGTGCGTCTCATAGATACCAAGCGCCACCGCCGCATTGGCCCAGGCTCCCAGGGCGGTCTGCTCTGCGCTTGACTGGCTATGCAGTAGCTTCTTCTGGTAGATATCCGACTGCATCTGATTAAATTCCGGGAATCTGGTAAGGCCCCCTCCGATCAGCAGCTTGTCGATGGTTCCCACGTAGCCTTCCACGATATCCAGGTTGTTCTTGGCTTCCAGGGCGATTGCCTCCAGAACGGCCCGCGCCATATCCGCGCGCGTCGTATTCAATCCCAGATTTGCGAAATGCCCCTTGGCGTCCGCGTTCCAGTCCGGGGTTCCCCTTCCCTGGAAATAAGGCAGTGCCAGACAGTCGTTGGCTCCCGGCGGACTCTGCTTTACCGCCTCATTGATGCGCTCGAAGGGATTCTCATCCCCTTCACTGTCCGCGAAGAAATTGGCCTTCGCCCAATTGTACAGGGCCGCGCAGGTCAGCATACTGCTCTCCAGCACGTATTTGCCCGGAATCGCATGGGCACCGCAGATGATATTATTGGTCAGGTTCTCAGGCACCTTCTCACTGTAACCCAGCATAAAGGCTCCGGTTCCGGTGGTAATCTCCAGACTGCCCGGCGCAGTTACGCCGTGCCCTAAGGCTGCGCACTGCTGGTCGCCACCTGCGGATATGAAGGGCGTGCCCGCCGTAAGACCGGTCTTCGCTGCAAATTTCTCCGTCACTGTACCAATCACGGTACCCGGCTCCCGTAGCTCGCAGAGCTTGCCCGACTCGATTTCAAAGATATCCAGAAGTTTTGGATCCCACTGACGGGTCCGCACATTCATCAAAAGGCTGCGGCTGCCGTAGGTGTGATCAGTCCGGTACTCTCCGGTAATCTCATGGGTAATAAAGTCCGCGATGGTGCAGAATTTATAGGTTTTCCCATAGATCTCCGGCGCGTTTCGGCGCACCCAGGTCATCTTGGTTCCGGAAAATACGGTATTGATCCTGGCTCCGGTCAACTTGTAGATAGCCTTTTCCATGCCCCGGAATTCATCGACAATCTCCTTATTGCGCTTATCCTGCCACATAATGGCGGGCATTAGCGCGTGGCCATCCTTATCCACCGGTATTACGCTGGAGCGCTGGCTCGTCAGAGCCAGCCCGCCAATCTTTAAATTTTCTTTTTCACAATATACGGCAGCCGCCCGCCCGATTTCCACGATGGTGTCTGACCAGTCGGATGCTTCCTGCTCTGCATGGGTTCCGTCGATGAAATGCACCTGATAGGGAATCTGATGGCAGAAGATTTCCGTTCCCTTCTCATCGTACAGAACACCGCGGATACTTGAGGTTCCCACATCAATCACTAAAATACTCATAGGCGTTACCCCCTTCTCTACTCCGATACCGGATTGCTCCATGCTCAGATGTGATTTGCCACCTCAAACGCATCCCAGATAGCATACATGATATTGGACACCTTTCCTGCATCTCCCAGCAGATACAGATCCGCCACGTCAAATTCCAGCTCATGATAGAGCTCGTCCGCGCTGCGGTAGCCTACGGAGAGGATGACGCTGTCTGTGTCCAGCTTCTCTGCTTTTCCGGCAGTCTCGTAGCTGACTGCGCCGTCTTTAAAGCCTGTCACCTTAGCATTGCAAATGATATTCACACCTTGGAAGGGAAGCAGCTCCTCCAGCATCTCCTTATTTGCTGAACAGATAGGACCGTTCACCGCCATAATCTTCGGCAGGGCCTCCAGAATCGTAACCTTCTTGCCCTTCTGGGCCAGGTCTAGGGCCATCTCACAGCCTACCAGACCGCCGCCCACGACGACTACCCTGTCGCCCGGATCCTTCTGGTTCATCAGTACCTGCTCCGCGCAGTATACCTTCTCATCGTCGCCCAGAGAGAACATCTTCGGGCGGGAACCGGTGGCTACGATGACTGCGTCGCAGTCGCTCTCCAACACCATTTCCTTCGTAACCCTTGTATTTAGATAAACCGGAACGCGCAGGCGCTCAAGCTCGTTTTCATACCATTTCACCAGCTGCAGGTCGTCTTCCTTGAAAGCAGGCGCCCCGCCCGGAAGCAGATTGCCGCCAAGCCTCTCGGACGCCTCGTACAGCACCGGCTCATGGCCGCGCTCCGCCAGCACTCTGGCCGCCTCGCAGCCTGCCACGCCGCCGCCCGCGATAAGCACGCGTTTCTTCCGCGCCACCGGCTCGTAGGCCGTCACGCGCTCTCTGGCCGCCTGGGGGTTTACCGCACAGTTGATCATGGAGTAGGTCTGGATTCTTCCCATGCAGCCCTCCTGACAGGAGATACAGGGGCGAATCTCACAAACGTGGTTCGTACGCAGCTTCTTTACGTAATCCGGGTCTGCCAAAAGCGGTCTTCCCAGGGAAATCACGTCACAGGTACCGTCCTTTACACAGCTTTCAGCCATCTCCGGCGTATCCATGCGGCCCGCCATGAAGACCGGAACCTTTACGATCTCTTTGACTAGCTTCGCGTATTTCCGATAGGGCCCCTTCTCCATATACATAGGCGGATGGTTCCACCACCATGCGTCGTAGCATCCCACGTCCACATCCAGAGCGTCGTATCCATAGGCTTCCAAAAGCTTCGCAGTCTGAAGGCCTTCCTCCAGGTCACGTCCCTTCTCCTCAAACTCCTCATTCGGAAGAGCGCCCTTTCTCCAGTCTTTGAGCATACTCTTCGGACTAAAGCGCACCGCCACCGGGAAGTCCCAACCGCAGGTCTTCGCGATTTCTTCGCGGATCTCTTTCGCAAAGCGTAGCCGGTTCTCCAGGCTTCCGCCGTACTCGTCGGTTCTGTGATTGAAAAAGGCAATAGCGAACTGGTCGATGAGATAACCCTCATGAACCGCATGAATCTCCACGCCGTCGAAGCCTGCTCTTTTTGCGTTAAACGCGCCCTTTCCAAAGCTTTCTATAATCTTGTGAATTTCGTCCCTGGTAAGTTCCCGACAGGTCTTATCAAGCCAACGATGGGGAATGGGAGAGGGAGCTACCGGCGGGAACTCTCCCAGATTTGTAGGAATTGTCACACGCCCAAATCCGCCTGACATCTGCAAAAAGATTTTCGCCCCATAGGCATGAACACGCTCTGTCATCTCCCGGCTTGTTCTCACAAAATGCACGGGATTGTACGTACTGTTGGGACAGTTCGGCATGGACTGGGTCTCTACCTCACAGTCTGAAAAGGTTACTCCGGTGATGATAAGCCCGGTGCCTCCCTGCGCCCGTCTTGTATAATAGTCAATACCCCTCTGATTCCAGCCGCCTTCGCTGTCACCCAGACCCAATGGCCCCATAGGGGCCATTGCAAATCTGTTTTTTAATGTGAGCTTGCCAATCTGGATGGGGGTGAACAATGTCCGGTATTTCACTGCTGTGCCTCCTTCTCTGCCAAATGATACAGTATCTCAAACAGCTTCCTGCTATCACCGAAATAGATGCTTCCGTGTCCCGGTGCCACCAAGTCCACCGGCGGCAGCTCCTTAAGCTTTCGGAAAGTCTCCAGATTCTTCTTGCCGTTGTAGTCGGGGCCTCCGGTCCAGCCAATTTCAGGCTGAAGCTCATCCATAGGTGTACAGGGAGTCAGAATGAAAATATCACCTGTAAATAGAATTTTCTTTCCTCCTGTTTCTGCCAGGATGGAAATGGTTCCTTCTGTGTGACCCGGATGCTCCAGAACCGTCAGCTGTGTATTGCCATAATTAAAGGTCTGTCCGTCCCGGACTTTTCCGTCCGGTGTAAACGCGCGAAATTTTCTTCCAAACAGAGAACCCAGCGTCCGTTCATCTCCACTCTTCACAGCCGCTCCGTCTTCTGCGCTCATATAAACCTTTACGCCATCCTTCTGCAGCAGCCAGCCATTTCCGGCATGATCGAAATGACCATGTGTGATGAACAAATCCCGGAGCTTTTTATTGCCAAGTCCATCCTCTTTTCGCCTTGTCCGCATGATTTCATACTGCTTTTCTGAAAATCCCGCGTCAATCAATACCAGTCCCTCACCGGTATCAATGCAATAGGTGTTGGAATTGGTTCCATATAGGATGCCACTGGTCTGATATACATTTTCTGTAATTCTCATAGCTGCCCTGCCTTATACAACCGTCTTCTGTCTGGATTTAATATATGACTTGATGGAATCAATGCTCAGTGCAAATAACAAAATCAAACCTTTTACCATAAGTTGCACATACTCTCCTGCTCCCAGCATAACCAGTCCGTTTTGCAATACGCCGATAACCAGTACGCCTGCGATGGAACCGGATACCTGACCATCACCGCCTGTGAAACAGATACCGCCCAGTACGATAGATGTCAGTACATTCATCTCCTGACCAATACCAGTAGACGGCTGTCCGGAATTTACACGGGACAACAGAATGATGGATGCCAGAATGGTAAATGCTGAACAGATGATATAAGAGGTCATCTGCATAAATTTTGTATTGATACCGGAAAGTCTTGCAGACTCTTCATTGGAACCTACTGCATACAACGTTCTTCCGTAAGTCGTCTTGTTCAGAATAAAGGACGTCAGGAGTGCGCACAGAACAAACAGGATAATTGGGATCGGAATCGGTCCGATGGAGCCTTGTCCCAGAGTGCTGAATTTCTCTGGAAATCCATAAATCGGCTGTGCGTTACAGATGGTATAGCTGATTCCCTTGAAAATCCAGGAAGTTCCCAGTGTAGCAATAATACTCGGTATTTTACAATAGGTTACTACAAAACCATTGATCACACCAATCAATAATCCGAGAATGATACAGATCAGAATGGTTACCGGGATGCTCATTCCCATATTTACCATACAGTAGGACATTACAATTCCAAGTAGGGATACTTCACATCCTACTGACAAATCTACATTTCCAAGAAGCATGACATACATCATTCCAAGAGCCATAATCCCAAGTGAGGAAACCTGACGGAGAACAATAATAATGTTGGATGCTGTAAAAAATGTAGGACTCAAAGCCGAAAACAGAATTACGACTGCGACCAGCGCTATGTAGATGCTGACCGTCTGTCCCCGGAACTGTTTCAAAAATTTCTTCATGGTCATATCCTCCGTTATCTCTCGCCGGATGCCAGTTCCAGCACCTGCATCTGATTCATATTTTCCTTAGTCAGCTCACCTGTCATTCTGTGTTCACACATGACAATCAGGCGATCTGCCATTCCAAGAAGCTCTGGCATCTCGGATGAAATCATAATAATTGATTTCCCATTTTCTACCAGTTCATTCATAATCTGATAGATTTCCTGCTTGGCCCCCACATCCACACCTCTAGTCGGCTCGTCAAAAATCAAGATGTCACTGTTACTGATCAGCCATTTTGCGAGGACAACTTTCTGCTGATTACCACCGGAAAGATTCTTTGCCAACTGATCCATACTTGGAGTTTTGATCCCCAGCGCATTAATCTGTTCCTGAGTTGCTTCCTCCTGTTTCTTACGGTTCAGCACAAAGCCTTTCGCAAACTTTTTCAACATCGGGAGCGTCGCATTTTCCATGATGCTCTTTTCCAGAATCAGACCATGTCTCTTTCTGTCCTCTGGAATTAACGCGATTCCTTTTTGAACCGCTGCGCGCGGATTTGGTATCTTTACATTTTCTCCGTGCAGATAGATTTCTCCGCTTTCGACTCTTGCCGAACCAAATATCATCTCTACCGTCTCTGTACGGCCCGCTCCTACCAGACCGCCAAAGCCTAAAATTTCACCTTTATGAAGGGTGAAATTAATATCCGAAACTTTATTGCCCGTAAGATGCTCTACCCGCAGAACTTCTTCCCCGATTTCCACATTTCTGGACGGGAAAGTCTCGCTGACCTCACGGCCTACCATATGCTGAATCAGTTCCTTTCGCGTGGTTTCTTTTGTATTCACCGTTGCAATGTATTTTCCATCGCGAAGCACAGAACAGCGATCTGTCAGTTCGAAAATCTCTTCCATTCGATGGGATACATAGATAATGGTAACTCCCTCTGCTTTCAGCTTCCGAATGGTTTTAAACAGAATTTCTACTTCCGCATTGGTCAGTGTCGCCGTGGGCTCGTCCATAATCAAAACACGCACGTTTCTGGAAACCGCTTTCGCGATTTCCACAAACTGCATATAAGCGACGCTTAAGGAGTCCACTCTGGCTTCCGGATCGATATGAATTCCTAACTGGTCAAACAGCTTCCTGGTGGTCTCAATCATATACTTTTTATCCGCAAGCTTTCCACCTGGGCCTTTGCCCGCCAGATTTCCGATAAAAATATTTTCATACACCGGCAACTGCAGCGCCAGATTGAATTCCTGATACACAACCTCTATTCCACAACCGCGGATCTCGCTGGTCTTCATCTGTATCAGATCTTTCCCATCGAATAGAACAGAACCGCTGTCTGGCTTGATGGCGCCTGCAATCGTTTTAATAATGGTCGATTTTCCGGCACCATTTTCGCCAACCAGTGCATGAATTTCACCCTTGCGGAATTCCAGAGAAACCTGATCCAGTGCTTTGACGCCAGGATATGTTTTTGTAACATTATCTACTACCAAAATACTTTCAGCCATTCTCTTCTCTCCATAAGACTGCATTTACTTGCCAATGTAATCCGCGTAATCAGAAACATTGTCCGCTGTAACCTTTACACATCCCATAACTGTAGGATTCTCTACCTCATTACCCTCTAATAAATCATAGCAAATCTGGATTGCGGTAGTTCCGCTTACGGTGTTATCGCAATCGATGGTTCCACGATAGCAGGTTCCCTGCTGAATATAGCTCAGCGCTACGGTAGAAAGGTCAGAACCAAAAATTCCGAACTCGTCATTATCGCGTCCCAGCGCCTTTACCGCCTCATAAGCACCTACTGCAGGGCCGTCAGAAATAGAACAGATAACATTTACTTCCGGATGTGCTGCCAGCATAGACTCTGTATTGGACATACCTGTCTGGGAATCAATGGCGTCAAAAGATGTTACAATATTTACGTCCTTACAGTTCGCTTTGAGGGCTGCCTCAATAGCGTCTGCGCGCTCTACCAGTACATCTACCATGGAATATCCGATGATGCAGACATTTGCGGAACCGTCGAGCTGACTGTTGATCCAATCTGCTGCCATTTCACCAATGGCTGTACCGGTTACAGTATTATCATTCTTATACCACACGTCACAGTTTTCCAGACCTATGCCGTATGCAACTACCTTGATACCCTGATCCATGGCTTTCTTTGCTTCCTGTGACATAGATGTTGCGTCAATAGCCTGAATGATGATAGCGTCGCAACCGGACTGTACAAAATTCTCTACTGCGTCCATCTGTTTGGTTGCGTCATTTTCCGCATCGGATACCAGAAGCTCACCGCCTTTGCTGCTGATATATTCTTCCGCGTCCTGGATGGTCTGCGCCATAACGGCGTCGGATACGGTCATCAGGGAAAATCCTATTTTGTAACCCTTGCCTGCTGCCTCATCGGTCGTTTCTTCCTGTGCGGTTGTGTCTGTCGTGGTTGTTGTCTCAGCGGTCTTGCCCCCACAAGCCGTCATGGATAATACACAAACACCTGCCAATAAAGCTGCTACTAATTTTTTACCCTTCATAATAATACCTCTCCTTTATTTTTATAAATTGATAAACTGATAACTCGGATCCGTCTCGTCCGGCCATACCTCCCAGGTGTCATCATGGGGAGGTTCCGGCGCGGGCTTGCGGATTTCGTCTTTCTGGTATGCGTATTTTCCAAGCATCGCTCTGTCCTGCTCCGGTGTAAGAGGCGGTCTCGTGTTGGTCGGAACCATGCTCTCTACCCAGCCTGCGTGATACTCGTTCTTGGTGAGACGAAGCCATGCTCCCCACAGCCGCTTCCACTCGCCATCCTCCAGTACGTTAGCTCCCTGTACGCTCCCGAGAGATATGATAGCCTGCGGCTTCTCACGGAATTTGGACAATCCCTCGACGCCGATGGAACGCCATACGGCGCGGCATTTTGTGTTGGTCTTGTCCACCACGATGACTGGTGTGGTCAGCGGATGAATCAGGGAGTTGCCCTCCAGGGAATCTACTACCGCTTTGTTGCGGAAGACCATCTCAGCCTCCACATTGACACTCGGATGTTTCAGTGCCATATACTCGTGACGCTTCTCGCCGATTCTCTGGTCGTCCCAGTAGATAGCGGAACCACCACGGGTATTGGATACTTTCCAGCAGGAGGTGAGTCTTCCTACTTCCTGCTCCAGTACCTCGAATTCTTCATCGGTCAGGAGGTCAAAATCTTCCATTGTCAAATCAAACATCTGCCGTTCCTCCTTACCAGTTCTTGTTTACATCCAGCTCCCAGTTCTTATCCTTCTCCGCATCGTATGCCGCGTAGGGCTTCGGCGGGCAGGGGATGCCAACACGGATGTTGGTGGGTGAATAGGGATTGTGATAAGTGGTGGTGTCTGACATAGGATGAAGCGGTGTATTCAACCGGTTAATCATGCTTGTGTCGTCTACCCAGCCCTTCTTGTAGTCGCATTTCATATAACGGAAATAGTGGAGCTTCCAAATCTTCCATGCGCCGTTTTCCTGTACGAAGGTTACTGCCAGCTCGCCCCAGGCCCAGATGGCCATCGGGTCGCCTTCCTCCTGGGGAATGGCGCCTGCGCCGGGCATCCACCATACGCATTTCGCGGTCTGGAGGTCGTCGGCAATCTCGATAATCGGGGTGGTCAGCTGCATATCCAGCATCTCGCCGGGCTTCGGCTCTTTGCCTACCACATCATTTACGATGGCTTTGACTGCTTCCGGTCCGTTGAAGACGCCCTCGTCGGCGTATTCCAGGGACACATCCGCTTTATCCAGCGCGAAGAAGCTTAAAAGCCTGTCTGCCTGACGAAAGTTAAAGGCTGCTACCGCGCGTCCCATTTCGTTCTGAATCTGTCTGTATGCTTCCAGCTTCTGCATGGCATTCAGAAGCGCTGTCTTTCTCTCTGCTGCAATCATCTTCTGTCCTCCTGCCTATCTTGCCAGTGTCAGTCCGCCGTCTACTGCGATGACCTGTCCATTTACATAGCTGGATGCCGGTCCGAGCAGGAACAGAATAACGCTTGCTTCCTCCTCCGGGCGTCCCGGACGTCCCATGGGGTTGATGGAAATCAGATGCTGCATGAATTCGCCTTCTACTGCACTGTGGTTTCTCGGAGTGTGAATCGGGCCGCCCGGGCATACACAGTTCATACGAACACGTCCCTTCAGAGCGTCTGCCTGATTCTTGGTATAGCCTGCGATACCGGCCTTTGCTGTCGCGTACCAGGGGTCTCCGCCGCCGCCCTCGAAGATTCCGGCTACTGCCGCTACGTTTACTACGGCTGCGCCCTCATCCAGATCCAGTGCCTCAAATGCAGTGCAGAGGCGGTGAATCATCGCGCATGCGATTCCGACTACCTGCTCATAATTCCACTGGGTGTTCAGCATCTTCGGGCCTGCTACGTTGGCCAGATACTTCGGCTTACAGAACTCCAGGGTCTCTTTCATAGCTCTGTCTACTGCCTCGTCAGAGGACAGGTCTGCCTGAATCGGTTTGATGTTGCAGCCGAATTCGCCTGCACGCTCGATAGTCTCCTGTACGCCCTCTACGAACATATCCCAGGCTGCTACCTTCAATCCGTGCTGTGCTGCCAGAATCGCGGTAGCGGCTCCGATTCCGCTCGCTGCTCCTGTCACGATGATTCCGGTACCCGGTTTGTCGGTCCATCCCTCGAAGATAATATTCGGTTCTCTGTAATTGCTTGCCATAGTTTTATGTTCCTCCTCACGTTTGTGTTGTTTACTTTGATGATTAGATTATAGGACATTGTATTCGTTTTTGTACATTTTGCCATTATAAGCACTTTTTCAACAAAAAGGCCATGGTCGAAACGTCTATTTTGTTCGACCATGGCTTTTTTTGCATTCATTTGCGCACAAATGTGCCTTTTTGGACTTAGTTGCTATTTTTTTAACAAAGCGGCGAGGAAACTACTTTATCGTAATCTCAAAATCTTCGTAGATTCCAACTTTAATCGGTTCGCCGAATTTGTGTATTACCGGGAATCCTTCTTCCTCGCTCTTATAAACTACGGTCACCTCGCGCATCGGATCCACAATCCAGTATTCCCGGACACCCTGCTCCATATAAATCGCAGTCTTTTTCAGGTAATCCCGCTTCTTACTAGAGGGCGATACAATCTCTATCACCCAGTCTGGAGCGCCATGACAGCCTTTTTCGTCCAGCTTGTCCAGATCGCATACTACCACAATATCCGGTTCCAGATAATCGTCCTCTCCTTTTTCATTTTTCAGGAATACGCCAAAGGGAGCCGCATATACCTCACATGTCCCCTTCTTACTTCTGATATAGAGGCTTATTTCCGTCAATAGATAAGTAGAAAGCCACTGATGTCTTCTTCCAGGCGGTGACATCATATACATCTGCCCGTCTATCAGTTCTGCCCTTTCTCCTTCCGGCAACGCATAAATATCTTTGATCGTATAGTGTTCCTTTTCCATAAGCGGCATAATCATATACCTCCTCATCTCTCCTTCCTTCATTATATTGGATTCTTTTGCCAAAGTAAAGGCGTCGCTATTTTCTGTAATTTTTTTACATCTATACAGTAGACAAACCCCCGGGCATGTATGAATTATATCTACCCGGGGTCCCATTTTCTACTCTATCGTAATCTCAAAATCTTCGTAGATTCCAACTTTAATCGGTTCACCGAATTTGTGTATTATCTGGACTCCCTCTTCTTCCTGCTTATAGACTACGGTTGTCTCACGAATCGGATCCACAACCCAGTATTCTCGGACTCCATTGTTCATGTACAGGTTTGCTTTTTGCAGGTAATCCCTCATTTTGCTAGAAGGAGAGACTATCTCTATCACCCAATCGGGTGCGCCGTGACAGCCTTTTTCATCTACCTTATTCGGATCGCATATTACCATAAGATCTGGCTCTACGAAATCCTCTCCCCATTTTTCATTTTTCAGGAACACCCCGAACGGCGCGTAAAACACTTCGCACTTCCCTTTTTTCGATTCAATATAAGAATCTATCTTTTTGAACAGGAAACGTGATAATCTCTGGTGTCTCGTACTGGGTGTCGCCAACATGTATATTTGTCCATCTATCAGTTCTGCCCTTTCTCCTTCCGGCAGTTCTTCGATGTCCTTTATCGTATAGTAATCCTTTTTCATAAGCGGCATAATCATATACCTCCTCATCTCTCCTTCCTTTATTATATTTGATTCCTATGCCAAAGTAAAGGCGTCGCTATCTTTTGTAGGCTCACAATCTCTGGAATATTTGGAGTGATTTACTCCCCGAACTTTTCAGATAATGATGATAAATTCAGACTAGCATAATTTTACATCGCCGTCAAATATTTTCGTTCGACAAATATAATGCGACATATTACAAATCTAAAATAATCCTTTCAAATTCGTGCAAAAACACCCGGCGGAAGGATTCCTTCCGACCGGGTGCCACACCTGTCTTTAACCTGCATAGGGCAGCGATTCAAACAGCTCATTCTCATCTACGCCGCCAATTGTATATGCGTAATTTCCTTCCCCGTCCAGATCCACCTGGAAGCTGCCCGGAGTGCCGTCCTCCCTTTCAAAATAGAATACTCCGTCCTCCGAATATGCCGTCGGGGTGATGATATCGCCAGGCTTCAGCTCCGTACTGCCGCCTTCGATCCGGCAGCTGATCTCGCCTGTTACGGTTAGCACAGGCCTGTATCCGTCCGGAGTGCCCCGGAATTCATACAGCGTGCTGTCTGTGGTAAAGCGGCCGTTTTCAATGGTGTAAGTCCGGGTACCGCCATAGCTGCCCAGCACGTCTATCTTGGAGGTAATAGAAAATCCGTCCTCGGGATTCTTTGGCATATCACCCAGAGAACCATCTATCACATCTGTCTCGGTGATTTCCTTCGCATCTGCCCGAAGCAGATAGACCACCCGCCAGTCATTGAAGGTGCCGGTTTCTGTCAGCATATAGGTACCGTCCTTCTGAACTACCTCATAGATACTCTTTACCTCCAGACTTTCATCCAGCTTCAGGGTCTGATCCCCGTATATAGCGTTGACTGCAAGAATCTCATCGTCGTCCGGATATGCCTGCTCGGTGGTTATAGTGAATTTCTTTCCGTTTATCTCGGTCGGGATATTGACAGCCAACGGGGTGACGCTTCCGGATTTTTCGTCCTCGGATATCAGCGGGGTATCGGAATCTGCGGTGTCTTCGGTGCTCTGGGATGGTGTCGTCGTATCCTTATCTGTGTTTTGGGCATTGCAGCCGACCAGCAGGGCTGCGGTCAGCAGCATGCATAGCAGTATATTTTTTCTCTTCATAATTTTTGCGCCTCCTGTTTTTATTATTCTAGCGCATTTTTCCGTAGCTTCGTTTAAGTTTTTATGAAGAATTTTTTATTTATTTGATGAAGCGGTCGATGGCTGCGGTCAGCTCTTCTATAGCTTCATGGTCGCCGCTTTCAACGGCGTCTACCATACAGTGCTCGATGTGATCCTTTAAGATCACCTTTGCCGTATTATTAATAGCTGCCTTTACGGCGGAAAGCTGTACCAGCACTTCGCTGCAGTCGCGGCCATCTTCCACCATGCGTTTGATGGACTCCATGTGGCCGATGGCCCTGGACAGGCGGTTCAGAACGGCCTTGGTGTTCTGATGGGTATGGGTATGCCCGTGACCATGGGCGTGACCGTCCTCATGACTATGCTCATGGCTGTGCTCATGTGTGTGCGGTTCCAAATGGCTGTGTTCCCCATCTGTGTGCGTATGCTCATAGACGGTGCCGTCCGGCGCTATATGTGTATGGGTATGTATCTGTTCCTTCATGATCATCGTTCTCTTTCTTGGGTTTTGTCCAGTATAGCACACGCATATTCAAAATACAATCCTGGGTGAGGGGATGTTTTTCCCACTTTTTTGGGCTTTTACGCCTGCTGCTCCGTCAATTTCCGGCGAAGCTCCTCCTCTTTTCCTCCGGCATTCAGAAAGTCTTCCGCCTCCCCGGAAAGCTCCCCCAGCTCCTCCTGCAATACCCTGCTGCAGACCGGCTGCTCCCGAAGGCCGGTCAGAAAGATCACCAACTCCTGCTTTTTCCCGAAGGCTTCACGGACGAAGGCTGCGCCGTTTTGCATGGCTGCGGTCAGTTCTTTCCGCTGCCGTTCTGCCCGGATCTGTTCCTGTCCGCTTCTCTCCGAAAATGCGTCCGTAGCTCCGCCTGTCCTGACTGCCTCCCTGCAGTCCCGGATCACGTTGAAAAGCCGCTGTTCCCGTTCTTCTTCCCCTGCAGCCAGCAGACCGTTTTCTTTGCGTACCGCCAAGCTCTTTCTCCGACGGTCCAGGCGCTCGTCCACAAGCGCTGTCAGCTGCTCTGCGGTTCCCTGTCCCAGGCCGTCCGCAAAAAAGCGCAAACTGTCAGACAGCTTCTGCTGCTCTTCATACGCCCTTCCCAGGGTGTAAATGCGCTGTAACAGAAGCCAGACGATGCAGAGGCGCTCGTCAAAGGGCAGGGACGGCAGATTCGTCGGCACGTCCGCTGCTCCGGTCAGAATCTGCTCGGGCTTCAGCTCCTTCTTCCATTTTTCATAAAGACGGTAATAAAAGGTAAATTCCGTCGCCGTGTCCTCGTCCTGAAGATACTGACCGAACAGCGCCTCCTCAACGCCAAGCTCCAGTTCCTCCATGGTCAGCAGTATCTCTGACAAATCTTCCCAGGCCCGTCCGGTCACAAAGCCCTTCTCGCCAGGCTCCATCACGTAAAAGCGTTCCGGGCGCAGCTCCAGGAAGGACAATACCGCCGGATGCAGGCCGCGCTCCACCGCATAATGCTTCCAGATGGGAAAATCCGGTTCCACCTTCATATAGCGCACCCGATCCAGGGTAACCGTATCGAATTCCCGCACCGAACGGTTGTAGGCAGGCGGGTTACCGGCCGCCACGATGACCCAGCCCTCGGGAAGCTGATGGCTTCCGAAGGTCTTATACTGGAGAAACTGCAGCATGGCCGGCATCAACGTCTCTGACACACAGTTGATCTCGTCCAGGAATAAAATGCCGTCCCTGCAGCCGGTTTTTTCCATCTGCTCATAGACCGACGCAATGATTTCACTCATAGTATAAGAAGTCACGGTGTACTCTTTTCCCGCGAACTGCTTTTCTGTCAATACCGGCAAGCCGATGGCGCTCTGGCGGGTATGGTGGGTCATGGTGTAAGACACCAGGCCGACGCCGCATTCTCCGGCAATCTGCTCCATGATGGCGGTCTTGCCGATACCCGGCGGGCCAATCAGCAGCACCGGCCGCTGTCTCGGCACCGGGATCCGGAAGGTTCCCGCCGCCGTTCTGGCTGTGTAAGCCCGGACTGTCTTTTTGATTTCTTCTTTTGCTTCCTGTATATTCATGCCCTTTTCTCCTCCAATACCAGTCTGTGTACCCAGTCCGGCATATCGATACTGTCAAAATGCCCCTGCAGCATTACGAACCAGACCTGATAGTCCGGCTCCTTCTTCGGATACCAACCGCAGCCGTCCGTAAAATACAGAATTCCCTGTAAATCCCGCAGTTCTCCCCGCTGCCTCAGCTCCTCGATCCGTTCAAAGGCCGGACGGAAATCTGTCCCACCCCCGCCCCGGATCTCCAGGTGCTCCAGATATTTTTCGAATTCTTCCCGGCTGTGAATGCAGTCGTCCTGCTGGATCTGATTGTCGCATTGGATCAGGTGCAGGCAGAAGCTTCGGAAAAACAGGCGATCCTGTTCCAGAATCCCCCTGGTCTCCTCCAGGAATACCCGCACCAGTTCTTTTTCACAGGAACCGGAGGTATCGATGACAATGACCAGGTCGGCGATTTTCCGTTCCTCACTGTATTCCAGCGGTTCTATCAGCGGCATATTTCCATACATTTCCAGTCCGTAAGTGTACCAGGAATACTGAAACTCGTCCAGATTCAGACGGCTGTCCTCCCGGTAGGAGGACAGGCCTCTTAAAATACTCCGATAATCGCCACGCTGACCGGCTGCCGGAACAAGCTGCCGGGTGCGGTGCCGCTTGGCCGTCCCCGCTTTCCGTTTTCCTCTGGGATTGCCGCTTCGAAGCAGCTTCTCCCCCTGCCCCTGCCAGAAGGCCTTTTCCCGCTCGTCAGGCTTCTGTCCCCAGAGGCTGTGGTCGTCTACCGGGGACTTTTCCGGGATAGATTTCCCCAAAAGTTCTTCCGTCAGCGCCCAAGCCTTTTCGTCGCAGTCAGACTCCCAGGCCTTTCGTTCCTTTGGTTCCACACGCCAGGTCTCGAAGGGGTGCCCCAGGAGACAGTGACTGAGCATGTGCAGCAGCTCCCGGCAGAGGAAATCGCTGTCTTTTAAGAAATCTGACCTGAGCCGGGACGGGGAGAGATAAAAGACGCGGCCGTCGATCCGAAAGCCCGCGCAGGCCCTGTCCGCGCTTTCCTGTTCCACTCCCCCATTAGGTTCCGGCTGCTTCGGCTCTTCGATCCGGAACTTCACCGCGCCCAGCACCGGAGCCAGGCCGTGAAGCTGCTGGTAGAGTTTCAGCTTCAGCAGTTCAAGGATTTCGTATTCGGTTGTGTACTGGCCGGCCTGATTTTCCATATCCCCGCTCCGCTTCCTTTCACCTTTCTTCTTAATTTTTATTTTAACATGGCACCATCATTTTATAAAGAATCCTTTCCGCGAAAAAGGAAGGAAAAAAATATCTGTACCACGCCCCCGGGGGAATGATACAGATATTTGCAATTTTCTGTAAACTGCAATCTTACAACTCGCAGTTATTTACGGTTCTCGGGAACGGAATCACGTCGCGGATGTTGCCCATGCCGGTCAGATACATCACGCAGCGCTCGAAGCCCAGGCCAAAGCCGGAATGACGGACAGAACCGTATTTCCGCAGATCCAGGTAGAAACCGTAATCCTCTTCCTTCAGACCCAGCTCCTGCATACGGGCGGTGAGCTTGCCCAGATCATCCTCTCTCTGGCTTCCGCCGATGATCTCACCGATACCCGGTACCAGACAGTCCATAGCGGCTACGGTCTTGCCGTCCTCGTTCAGCTTCATATAGAAGGCCTTGATGTCCTTCGGGTAATCTGTTACGAAAATTGGGCGCTTGAAGATCTGTTCGGTCAGATAACGCTCATGCTCGGTCTGCAGGTCGCAGCCCCAGCTTACCTTATAATCAAAGTTGTCGTTGTTCTTCTCCAGAATTTCAATGGCCTCGGTGTAGGTCACATGACCGAACTCGGAGTTCAGCACGCCGTGCAGTCTGTCCAGAAGTCCCTTGTCCACAAACTGGTTGAAGAAATTCATCTCCTCCGGAGCATTCTCCAGCACGTAGCTGATGACATATTTCAGCATAGCCTCGGCTACTTCCATATTATCTTCCAGATCCGCAAAGGCCATCTCCGGCTCAATCATCCAGAACTCAGCCGCATGGCGTGTGGTATTGGAATTCTCCGCGCGGAAGGTCGGTCCAAAGGTATAGATATCACGGAACGCCATAGCGTAGGTCTCGCCGTTCAGCTGTCCACTTACGGTCAGATTCGTCTCTTTTCCGAAGAAGTCCTGACTGTAATCGATCTGTCCCTCTTCGGTCTTCGGTACATTGTTCAGATCCATGGTGGTCACCTGGAACATCTCACCTGCGCCCTCGCAGTCGCTTCCGGTAATCAGCGGCGTATGTACATATACAAAGCCTCTCTCCTGGAAGAACTGGTGAATCGCATAGGCGATCAGGGAACGAACCCGGAATACGGCCTGGAAGGTGTTGGTTCTGGCGCGCAGATGGGGAATGGTTCTCAGATACTCGAAGGAGTGGCGCTTCTTCTGCAGCGGATAATCCGGCGCGGAATCGCCCTCTACCACAACCTCTTCTGCCTGAATCTCGAAGGGCTGCTTTGCCTCCGGTGTAGCGACCAGAGTTCCCTTTACAATCACAGCAGCGCCCACGTTCAGCTTGGAAACCTCTTTAAAGTTCTCCATGTTATCATGGTATACGATCTGCAGTGTCTGGAAGCAGCTTCCGTCTCCCATAACCAGGAAGCCGAAGGCTTTGGATCCACGGTTACTGCGGAGCCAGCCCGCTACGGTGATTTCCTTATCCAGATAGCTTTCGGTGTTGCGATATAATTCTTTTACAGTAATGCACTTCATGTTCTTTATCCCTATCCTTTTCTTTCTCTTGCTTCCGGCGCCTTTCCCGCGCGCCGATTTAGCTTATAGTATAGCGCATTTTGGCCTGGTCTGCAAGACGGGAATCTCAAAGAATCTCACCGTCAGACCGGGTTTTCCCATAAAATTGCCCTGCAAATCCATCTCGATCTGCAGGGCATTGCTTTTTGCTTTCTTCTCAGGCTTAACGAGTGGTCTGGTTTGTGGTGCCGTTATTGGTGTTCGTTGTCCCATTCGTCATATCGTCCACCACATTTTCTGTGCCGTCTACCACGTCGTCCACACCGTTCATGATGCCGTCGCCTACGTCTTCCACTGCGTCTCCTGCGCCGTCTACGGCGTCGTCTACGATGTTGCCGTCATTGACGGTTCCATTGTTCACGGTGCCGTCGGTGGTGGCTCCGTTATTGGTAGTTCCATTTCCGTTGTTGTCGGTGGCATTCTCAGTATTTGGCGTGTTGCCGGTTCCGCCGTTGTTGTCGGAATTGCCACAGGCGCTTACGCCCAGGACCAGTACAAGCAGCAACAGTCCTGCTGTGTATTTTCTGAACCTCTTCATAATATGAATTCTCCTTTCTGCCGTCGCTGGACGGTATCCGTTTCTATCCACATTATGAGCGGTTCCTGATTTTTTTATACACAGGGAAATGTTATTTTTCCACTTTGTTCTATTAAAAAAAGCAATGTAATCTTTTTACAGACTGCATTGCTTTTTGGGTTTTAGCTTTTCTTCTGAAATTCCGTCCGGCATTTAGGACAGGTTACGATGATTTTGCCTTTGCCCCTGGGGACGCGGATTTTCTGACGGCAGTTTGGACATTTGTAGATGTGGTGGGTTTTGCGGTCAGTTAAATTGCGCTTCCAGTTATTTACTTTGTATTTTACCCGATTTTGCCAGGTCAGGAATTTCTGATTCTCGGCGTAGCGGCGGTTGTAGTCGCGGGAGAACATGCGGTAGTAGCAGTAGACTAATATCGCCATGACCAGGTAGACGATGATGTTGCTGCGGACAAACAGGTTCAGAATGATCAGAACCAGGCCGATGGTAGTCAGAAACCGGGACAGCTGATCGGCGCCGTAGCGGCCTTGCATAAAATGTTGAAATTTTTCTCGCATAAAAGCTCCTTTTAAGACGGACGCTCTGTTTTTTCGAACCCCACAGAGCTGGTTTTCGAGATTAAGGTTATGAGAGTTCAAAGGCTCCGGTATAGAGCTGATAATATTTGCCCTTCTGGGCAATCAGTTCCTCGTGATTGCCCCGCTCGATGATGCGTCCCTGCTCCAGGACCATGATCACGTCGGAGTTCTGGACGGTGGAGAGGCGGTGGGCGATGACGAAGACCGTACGGCCCTGCATCAGGCTGTCCATGCCTCGCTGGACGATTGCTTCGGTTCGGGTATCGATGCTGGACGTCGCCTCATCCAGGATCAGGACGGGCGGGTCGGCAATGGCTGCACGGGCGATGGTCAGAAGCTGACGCTGTCCCTGGGACAGGTTGCCGCCGTCTCCGGTGAGCATGGTATCATAGCCCTGGGGCAGGTGCCTGATAAAGCTGTCTGCGCCTGCCAGCATGGCTGCGCCCTTGACCTCGCTGTCGGTGGCGTCCAGCTTGCCGTACCGGATATTGTCGGCTACGGTGCCGGTAAACAGGTGGCTGTCCTGAAGTACCATACCCAGGGAACGACGCAGATCCTGTTTCTTAATCTTATTGATGTTGATACCGTCGTAACGGATCTTTCCGTCCTGAATATCGTAAAACCGGTTGATCAGGTTGGTAATGGTCGTTTTTCCGGCTCCGGTAGCGCCTACGAAGGCCACCTTCTGTCCGGGCTTCGCGTAGAGCTTAATGTCGTGAAGTACGGTTTTTTCCGGTGTATAACCAAAGTCTACCCCGTCCATGACTACGTCGCCCTTCAGCTCCGTGTATGTGATGGTACCGTCATGATGGGGATGCTTCCAGGCCCAGATACCGGTACGCTCCGGCACCTCCACCAGCTTATCACCCTCATAACGGGCATTGACCAGGGTCACATAACCGCCGTCCTGCTCAGAGGGCTCATCCATCAGGTTGAAGATTCGCTCCGCGCCTGCCAGGGCCATAATGATAGAGTTAAACTGCTGAGCAATCTGGGTAATCGGCTGGTTGAAGCTTCTTGTCAGCTGCAGGAAGGAGGCAAGACCGCCCAGGGTCAGGCCGCCGATCCCGCCGATGGCCAGCAGAGATCCTACAATGGTGGTCAGCACATAATTGATATTTCCAATATTTCCCATTACCGGCATCAGCACGTTGGCATAGACGTTCGCATTGCTGGCACTGTCAAAGAGCTTGTCGTTCAGCTCCTTGAATTTTGCCTTGGCTTCTTCCTCATGGCAGAAGACCTTGACGACCTTCTGGCCGTTCATCATTTCCTCGATATAGCCGTTGACTTTGCCCAGCTCTTGCTGCTGCTTGAGGAAGTACTTGCCGGAGTTGCCGGTGAGATACTTGGTGGCCAGCATCATAGCGCCGACCATGACCAGGGTCAGTACGCTCAGCGGCACGCTGAGGTAAAGCATGGACAAAAATACGCTGACTACCGTAATGATCGTATTGACCAGCTGGGGCAGGCTCTGGCTGATGAGCTGGCGCAGGGTATCAATATCGTTGGTGTAGACAGACATGATGTCGCCGTGGGCGTGGCTGTCAAAATACTTGATGGGCAGTGTCTGCATGTGGACGAACAGGTCGTCGCGCAGACGTTTCAGGGTGCCCTGGGTGATCTTGGCCATGGTGCGGTTCTGGATGAAGACGGCCAGGATGCCCACACCGTAGAAGCAGGCCACACGGGTGATGGCATGCAGCAGGCCGGAGAAATCGTTGCTCTTTTCGGCCAGCAGGGGCAGGATGTAGCTGTCGATCAGAGTCTGCATAAACAGGGTGCCCTGGACCTGAGCGAACACGCCGAGCAGAATGCAGCACAGCACCAGGATGACCTGGAACTTGTACTGCTTCATCACGTAGGCCAGGATGCGCTTGAACACCTTTCCGGGGTTCTCTACTTTGGGGCGGGGGCCTGCGTTGCGGCCGGGGCCCATTTTTACTACTTTAGGCTGCTGTGCCATCAGGCTTCCCCTCCCTTCTCGTCAAAGTCGCCGGAGCCTTTGGTCTGGCTGTTGTAGACATCCTGATAGATGGCGTTGGTCTTCAGCAGGTTGGCGGGGGTATCAAAGCCACTGACCCTGCCGTTATCCAGCACCAGCACCTTGTCAGCGTTCTCGACAGAGGAAATACGCTGTGCCACGAT
>ERZ827088.912-NODE-912-length-39904-cov-10.571056_pt1 | contig 39904 bp, 38 predicted proteins | sample MGYA00519922_ERZ827088 | MGnify/ENA primary metagenome ERZ827088 (study PRJEB31778, sample SAMEA3449254) | human gut metagenome | biome: human gut; feature: human-associated habitat; material: faeces | place: United Kingdom | collected 2010/2012 ...
AATTGAATATTGTAGTGATGACAGAATAATAGCAAGAGAATATGAATTAGTATAAGGAGGAATAAGATTGAATTATTATGATGAGATAAAAAATGAATTAATAAATAATGAAGTAACTAAGAAAGTAAAAGATTATAGTAAAAATAAAAGTAACTACATATTATAATGTAGGTAAATTGTTAAAAGAGGCAGGTAAACATTATGGAGAGGGAATAATAAAAGAATATTCTGAAAAATTAACTGCTGATTTAGGAACTAAATATGATGCATCTACTTTAAATAAAATGAAAAAATTTTATAATTTGATTAAAAAAATGGCGACAGTGTCGCCAAAATTATCATATAGTCACTATGTAGAATTATTACCATATAGTGATATGGATAAAATAAACTATTATATAAAAATAACTGAAGAAGATAAATTATCAGTAAGAGAATTAAGAAAAAATAATAAAAAATATATTAAGCAATTAAGAAAATTGATTGCTTTTTTTCGTATTTTAGGGGAATTTGCTTTAGAAAGGGAGAATATAAGAAGTAGAGGTGATTTTTATAAATTATTATGATGAAATTAAAAAAGAACTATTAAATAATGAGATTACTAAAAAGGTAAAGAATTATTCAATTAATAAAAGTGATTTAACTACGTATTATAATATTGGTAAATTACTAAAAGAAGCAGGTAAACATTATGGAGAAGGAATAATAAAAGAATATTCTAGAAGACTTACAAGTGAATTTGGTAAAGGATATACATTCACTTCGTTAACAAGAATGAAAAAGTTTTACAACTTAATTGAAAAACTTGCGACAGTGTCGCAACATTTGTCCTATGGTCATTATGTAGAATTATTACCATATAGTGATATAGATAAAATAAACTATTATATAAAAATAACTGAAGAAGAAAAATTATCAGTAAGGGAATTAAGACAAAAAATTAAATCTAATGAATATGAAAGATTAGATGAAGAAACAAAGAAAAAATTGAAAAACAAAGAAGAATTAAAAGTACCGGATTTAGTAAAGAATCCTATTCAAATAAAGAATACAAGTGGTAATAATGAAATATCAGAAAAAATACTTCAAAAACTAATATTAGAAGATATATCATCTTTTTTAAAAGAATTAGGCAATGGATTTAGTTTTATAGATAGTGAATATAAGATAAAAATAGGAGATAGATATAATTACATAGATTTATTACTTTATAATATTAAATATAAATGTTATGTAGTAGTTGAATTAAAGGTTACTGAACTAAATTCAAATCATACAGGACAAATACAAAAATATATGAATTATATTGATAAAAATATAAAGAGTATAGATGATAATAAAACAGTAGGAATAATAATATGTAAAAAAGAAAATAAATATGTAATTGAATATTGTAGTGATGACAGAATAATAGCAAGAGAATATGAATTAGTATAATGAGGAACAAGATTGAATTATTATAATAAAGTAAAAAGTGTCGACAGTGTCGACACAATTAACATGGAGCCATTGATATGAAAGAAAATAATAATAAAATAAGTTATTATGTAAAAGTTGTAGCACTTCTACCATTACAAGCCCACTATCTAGTTATTCCTGGTTTTTTTTAAATATAAAGAATTTTTAATATTAAAATATATAAATTAAATACTGTTAACAAGTTGTATAATGTTAAAATTTTATATTGTCTATAGCATTAATTTATGATAAAATTGGTATAGAAAATATGTGGTTTTAATGTTTTTTATTTTGTAAAAATATTTGCTCGACAAAATTTGACAAAACAAATATTTTATATATAATATACACTCGTATTGAAGGGGAGAAATAAATATGCAGGAAGAAGCATTAGTAATGGAAAAGAGTAGTGTAGTTTCAGTTAGAAAAACTTTGTTTTTAGCATGTAAAAGAACATTTGATATATTTTGTTCATTAATAGGGTTAATAATGCTATTACCAATATCTTTAATAATAAAAATATGTTATATGGTAACAGGAGATTTTAAATCTATATTTTATACTCAAAAGAGAATAGGAAAAAATGGTAAATTTATTTATATATATAAATTTAGATCAATGGTACCAAATGCAGATGAAGTATTAAAAGAGTTATTAAAAAATCCTAAATATAAAAAAGAATGGGATAAAAATCAAAAATTAGAACATGATCCTAGAATAACAAAAATAGGAAAAATAATAAGAAAGACATCTTTAGATGAAGTACCACAGTTTATAAATGTATTTAGGGGAGATATGTCATTGATTGGACCAAGACCATTAGTTGAAGGTGAACTTGATGCTCATAATGGAAATCATGAAATATATGAAAAAGTTAAGCCAGGAATAACTGGATGGTGGGCTTGTAATGGTAGAAATGCCACAACTTATGATGAAAGATTAAAATTAGAATATTATTATGCAGAAAACGCTAGTTTATCATTAGATATTAAATGTATTTTTAGAACAATTAAAGCAGTTATTTCAAGAACAGGTGCTAAATAATAAATAGATACATTAAATAAAATGTATCTTTTTTATAGAAAAGAAAGGAATTTACTAGATGGTATATGATTATTTAATAGTAGGATCAGGATTATTCGGTTCTACATTTGCAAATTTAGCAAATAAAGCAGGTAAGAAAGTTTTAGTTATAGATAAGAGAGAACATATAGCGGGCAACATTTATACAGAAAATGTAGAAGGAATAAATGTTCATAAATATGGTGCACATATATTTCATACAGATTATAAAGATGTATGGGATTATGTTAATTCATTTGTTGAATTTAATAGATATACAAATTCACCAGTAGCAAGAATAGGTAATGAAATATATAATATGCCTTTTAATATGAATACTTTTTCAAAAATATGGAATGATGTATTTACACCAGAAGATGCGTTAAGACATATAAATGAGGAAAGAAAAGAAATGGAAGGTAAAGAACCATCAAATTTAGAAGAACAAGCAATAAGTTTAGTTGGTAGAACAATATATGAAAAATTAGTAAAAGGATATACAGAAAAACAATGGAATAGAGATTGTAAAGATTTACCAGCATTTATTATTAAGAGATTACCAGTAAGATTAATATATGATAATAATTATTTTAATGATAAATACCAAGGTATACCAATTGGAGGATATACTAAATTAGTAGAAAAAATGCTAGAAGGAATAGAAGTAAAATTAAATACTAATTTCTTTGATGATGTTGAATATTATAAATCTATAGCAGAAAAGATAGTATATACAGGTCCAATAGATGAATATTTTAATTATAAACTTGGTGAACTTGATTGGAGAAGTTTAAGATTTGAAGAAAAAATTCTTGACTGTGAAAATTATCAAGGAAATGCTGTTGTAAATTATACTGGTCATGAAGTAGAATATACAAGAGTGATAGAACATAAACATTTTGAGTATGGTACTCAAGAAAAAACAGTAATAACATATGAATATCCTGCTGATTACAAAAAGGGTATGGAAAAATATTATACTGTTAATGATGAAAAAAATAATAAACTTGCGGAGGAGTATAGAAAACTCACAACACAAGAAGAAAATGTAATTTTCGGCGGAAGACTTGCAGAATATAAATATTATGATATGGATGATGTAATCAAATCTGCAATGAATATTTATAAAAGTAATAAATAGGAGGATATATGAAAAAAAATATAAAAATAGTAATTGCAACTCATAAAAAATATAAAATGCCAGAAGATGAAATGTATTTACCATTACATGTTGGTTCGGAAGGTAAAGAGGATTTAGGTTATCAAAAAGATAATACTGGGAAAAATATTTCTCTAAAAAATCCATATTTTTGTGAATTAACTGGATTATATTGGGCATGGAAAAATTTGAATGCTGATTATATTGGTTTAGCACATTATAGAAGACATTTTATGTATACTAAGAAAAGTAATAATGATAAGTTTCTAAATGTTTTAACATATAAAGAGGCAAGTGATTTATTAGAAAAAAATGATGTTATTCTTCCAAAAAAAAGAAATTATATTATTGAAACTCTATACAATCATTATAAACATACAATGTATGTTGAACCACTTGATGAAACAAGAAATATTATTAAAAAATTATATCCTGATTATCTTGATGAATTTGATAATTTAAAAAAAAGAAGAAGTGCTCATATGTTCAATATGTTTATTATGAAGAAAGAAATTTTTGATGATTATTGTAAATGGTTATTTGATATATTGTTCGAATTAGAAAAAAAAGTTGATAATACCCAATATGATAATTTTCATGCTAGATTCTATGGAAGGATATCAGAATTATTATTAGATGTTTATTTAAGAAAAAATAATATATGTTATAAAGAAATTAACTTTATATATATGGAAAAAATAAATAAGGTTGCTAAAGTAAAAGGATTCTTAATGGCAAAATTTGGTGGAAAAAAATATGGAAAAAGTTTTTAATTTTGAAATATATAAGAAGGTGTAAATATGAAAAAGTTATATATATGTTGTACATATTATCATTTACTTATTTCTATTATAAAAAGTCTACAAAGTAATGAAAAATGTGACGTTTTATTAACCACATCATGGAATGATTTTAAATTGATTTCTGATAAAAAATTAATTGAAAAATTGAACAAAAGTAAAATTTTTGAAAACGTATTTATTGATGATGGTATATTAAATCAATTAAAGCAATCAAAAAAAGGTAGCTTCAAAGAATTAAAAAAATATATTTTATTGAAAAAATATATAAGAAATTTCCATATAAATTTATTAGAATATAATGATATATATGTTTTTAATTATAATAATCCGTCAGGACGAATGATTAATAAATGTAAGATATATCATAATTTATTAGAAGATGGAACAGATTGTTTTAAAAACAATAAAAATATTATTGAAGGGAGACTTTCCTTAAAAAAAATAATAAAAAAATATATTTTGCGTATGGATCAGCTTGGTGAATCAAAATATGCAAAAAGTGTTGAAGTGAATGATTTGACGGATGTCAATATTAGTAATAAAAACATAATAGAATTATCTAAAAAGGATATGTTTGATAATTTATCCGATAGTGAGAAAAAAAATATTGTTTCGTTGTTTATAGATGATAGTAATTGGTTAAAATTGAATAATGCAACGCTTATAATAACACAACCTTTTTTTGCTGATGCAATTGTAAAAACACGAGAAGAACAATTAGAAATATATAAAGATATTATAGATAAGTATGGATTTAACGATAAAATAATAATAAAGCCTCATCCACGTGATGATATAAACTATGAAAAAATTATCCCTAAATCAAATGTTATAGAAGAGATTTTTCCAATTGAAATATTGAACTTTACAAATATAAAGTTCAATAAGGTTATTACTGTTTCATCGACTTCAGTCAATTTAATATATAATTGTAATGAAAAGATATTTTTAGGATGGGAATGGCTTGAAGAATGGGTGAAAAAATATGAAAGATGCTAATCTGGTTATAAAATCGGGGATTTGGTACACAATATGTAATTTCTTTGTAAAAGGACTTACATTCTTATTAATGCCAATTTTTACTCGAATTATGAGTGGTAATGATATTGGGCTATATTCAAATATAACCGCGTGGTTTAATATTTTAGCAATTGTAACAACATTTGAATTGTATTCCTCTGTTTCAATAGCAAGATTTGACTATAAGGAAGATTTGAATAAATATATTTCTTCCAGTTTATTTTTAGGCTCTTTGATAACAATCGGTTTTTATGCTATTATTTTTATCTTTAAAGATTTTATTACGAGTTTGATGTTAATAGATTTTAAAACCATAAATATTATATTTATTTATCTATTATTTTATCCTGCAATACAAATGTTTCAGATAAAAAATCAAATAAGGTATAATTATAAACCTATAATATTTATAACTCTTGTAAATGCCATTAGTTCCAGTTTATTATCAATATTACTAACATTGATATGTGCTAATAAACTTGATGGTAGAGTTTTTGGATATTTTGTTCCATTAATTGTAATTGCATTTATTGTTTATATTTATTTAATGATTGATGGTAAGTCAATATCAAAAAAATATTGGAAATATGCTTTAAGTATTTCATTTCCATTAATTTGGCATTTACTAGCGGGATATTTATTAAGTTCGGCTGATAAAGTAATGATTACTAAAATGATTTCACCAAATGCAAATGCACTATATAGTGTTGCGTATACAATTTCACAGGCAGTATCAATTTTGTGGATGTCTATGAATAATGCTTGGTCACCGTGGGCTTATGATATGATGGATAAAAAAGCATTTAACAAATTAAAAGAGAATTCTAAACCGTATTTAATATTTTTTATTGTAATTGTTTATTTATTTATTTTAATAACACCAGAATTGTTATTAATTATGGGTGGAAACGAATATATTAATGCAAAATATGTAATGCCTCCGGTTATGATTGGATATATTTTTCAATTCGTTTATTCGCTGTATGTAAATATTGAATTTTATCATAAGAAACAAAAAAATATTGCTATGGGAACTATGATTGCATGTTTAGTAAATATAATTTTAAATTTTATTTTTATTCCAATGTTTGGTTATATTGCTGCAGCATATACAACGCTTATCGGATATATAGTGTTATATCTGTTACATTATTTTTTTGTAATTAAATTAAAATGTGGTGATTGGTATGATAATAAATTCTTTGTTAAAATTCTGATTTTATCAATAATTGTATTATTAATAAGTAATTTTATTTATTATTATAATTCTATTAGATATATTATTACTTTATTTTCAATTGTAACGATATTATATATGATTATAAAAAATAAAAATCAAATATTAAAAGCTTTAAAAAATAAATCGGTTAAAGATTTTATAAAAATTTTCAATAATAAAAATAAAAATTCCTAATTTAATGTTGTTTTGAAAGGAAAGTGTTTATGGTAAATGATATATCAAATAATAATATAAAAGGAAAAAAAGATTTCTTTTTATTGTTTCTAATTTTATTTTCAATGATAATATTATCATCATTATTTAGTATAATATTCAATTTAAATATGGATTATGTTATATTATTTTTATCCATTATGATGATAGTAATTTTATTTAAATTTAAACCATATATATTTATAAAGTATTTTTGTGCAATTTTTTATGCTGTTTTTATGTTATGCGGATTATTTTTATGTAATAATAGTGACATATATTTACATGAAATTGCGAAATATTCTCATTATAATGGATCTTTTCCAATAGGAGTCGCATATAATATTATATTTATTGCAAGTTTAATCTTTTTTGATAATTATTATTCAAAAAAAATTAAATATTACCTTTCAACAAAAAAGATTAAAAAAAATAAAATGATAAATAATTTAATATATATAACAATGTTTTTTATTGGATTAATAATGTTTATGCTTGTATTCAAACACCCAAGTTTCAAGTATAACATTGATAGGTTTGCATATACAGAATTATATATGCCAAGGTGGTTATCTAAATTACAATCAATGTATATATATTGTGTTCCTTTTTTAATGTTTCCAATAGTGTATAAGAATAACAAATTTAAATTAAAGAATTTTGTTAAGATTATTGTATCTCTATTACCCTTTCTTTTATTTGGCGTGTGGGTTGGTAATAAATTTGGATTGTTTTTTAATATTTTTATATTGTTATTATCACCATTAATTGTATATATATCAAAAAAAACTTTAAAGTTTGATGAATTTGAAAATTTACAATCTGATAATAGATTGGTTCATATAATGAAAAAAAGTATAAAAAAAATAATCGCTTTTTCTTTTATTTGTCTTGTGGTGTTATTGTTACCATATTATACTCTTAGAGGACTTAATATTGTTGATTCTGTTTTTAATAGAACTGCACAACAAGGACAGTTGTGGTGGGCAACATATGAAATAGATAGGAATCAAGGTATGCATTTGAATGAAATAAGTGATGAAATAATACCATTGAAGTCAAGTTTTATAGGTCAAAAGATTGATTATACATATGGAGTTTATAAGATTATGAAAATTACGACACCAAGTTCTGGATATTATGCTAAGTTAGCAATTGGTTCACGATATTCTGCACAAGGTATTGAGATATCCTTTTATTATTTTAAGTATTTTGGAATTATTATACATGCGTTTTTACGCGGATTAATAGAAGCTTTATTAGTTAACTTATTAATTAAATATGTGTTTTCATATAAATTTATAAATTCATTTATTATTTCTAGATTAATTGTGGTTAATCACGGAATATTTTCACAAGGTGATTTATATTTATTATTTTCAAAAGAAACGATTTTCTTGATTATATTGCTTATTTTTATTAATATGATGAGTAGGAAAGGTTATACATGCAATAACAATTACAAAACATAGCATTTATGTAAACATTGTAATGTATATATTATATTTTATTATAAAATTTTATAAAGTAAGATTTGATTTAGAAAGATATTAGTAATTATACCTACCGAATCGGGTTCAAAATGAATACCAAATAAAAATATAAGAATAATAGATGAAAAAACTCTAATATATTATTCTATAAAAAATGCTATTAGTTCTAAATATATTACAGATATTATTATAAATCCGTTTTTTATGTTTTTAACTAAAAATGGCACAGGAGGGTCAAATGAAATTAGAAAATGAAAAAAATATAAAGCTAATTCTTGCAATTTGGATAATATTATCACATCTACCGGGTATGAAGGTACTTGGTGCATATAATTATTTGCCAGTTGCAGGTTTCTTCTTTCTGTCAGGATATGGACTTATGATGAAAAGTAAGAGTAACTCAAAATACAATTTGTTGAAAAGTATTTTAAAAATATATATTCCATATATGGTTGCAACAATTATTTATACAATTATATTTAATAATTACAATTTATTAATGCTATTGAAGCAGATTACTTTAATAAAAGTCGACTTGCCATACGGATGGTATATAAGAACACAGATAATTCTTTATATTATTTGGTTTATTGCAAATAATTCAAAAAATAAGAATTGGAAAATATTCATCTCATTTATTTTAGTACTAATTTATTCAATTTTATTCAGATATACAGGTCAAATATTGACATCATATAAGACAGTATTTGCATTTGTAGTAGGATTATGGTATGCTATGTATGAAAATAAAGTATTTAAATACATTAATTTATATAGCTGTGTATTTTGTGGAGTAGTGTCTCTGGCAATCAGATTTATTGTAACCGATAATGAAACAATATTTGATTCTGTATTGTATAATTTAAGTGGAATTTTATTTTGTTTTTTATTAGTTTATTCAATATATAAAATAAATATAAAAAATAAAAAGATAGATTTTTTAAAAAATATGTCATTAGAGTTGTATTTGGTACAAGGAATTTCACAATGCTTTTTTATGAAAACATATTTTTGTGATAAATCGTTTTTATACTTAAATAATAATTTATTAATAATTATTTTATCAACAATTGGAACAATTATTTTGGGATATTTATTAAAAAAAATAGATACTAAAATTTTTAATATTATTTATAAGAGGAAGGAAGCTTGATTTATGAAGATATTAGCAGTTATACCTGCTAGAGCAGGTTCAAAAGGAATACCAAATAAAAATATAAGAATAATAGGAGAAAAACCTTTAATATATTATTCTATAAAAAATGCAATTAGTTCTAAATATATTACAGATGTCATTGTTACTACTGATTCTGAACAAGTAAGGATCATTGCGGAACAAATGGGTGCAAAAACAAAAAGAAGAAGTGAAGAGTTGTGTGGTGATTCAATTACACTTGATTCGGTAATATATGATGCGATTCCAAAAGAAGAAAATTGGGATTATATTGTTACTATGCAACCAACTTCACCAACTTTGAAGGTTTCTACATTAGATGATGCAATAGAATATTCTATAAAAAATGATTTAGATACATTAATTTCTGCAATTAATGCTCCACATTTGTCTTGGGGTGAAAAAGATGGAAAAAAAGTTCCAAATTATTCTGAAAGATTAAATAGACAATATTTACCACCATGTTATATGGAAACAGGTGCCTTTGTAATTTCAAAAGCAAATGTAGTGACAGAAAAAACACGTATAGGAGAAAAAGTCGATGTTTTTGAAGTATCAGATGATGAATCCGTTGATATAGATGATTTTAAGGATTTAGCAAATGTTGCTCAAATTCTTAATAAGCAAAGAGTAGCAATTTATGTTAATGGTAATAATAAAAGGGGCACAGGACATGTGTATAGGGCTTTAGAGTTAGCAGACGAATTTTATTCAAAACCAGATATTTATTTTGATTATAATCAAACTGATAGAAAAATATTTGGTAAAACAACACATAATTTAATTCCTGTAAATGGAATAGCAGAATTATTTGAAAAATGTAAAGAAAATCAATATGATATCTTTATAAATGATATATTAACAACATCAATTGATTATATGATTGGATTAAAAAGTGTATTACCAAATGCTAAAATAGTTAATTTTGAAGATGATGGAGAAGGTATATTAAAAGCGGATTTAGTTTTTAATGCACTATATAGTGAAACAGATTTAAAACAAGTTAAAGCAGGAGAAAAATATTATATTTCTGGTAAAACTTTTATGTTTTATGATCCGATAAAGATTAACGAAAAAGTTAAAAATGTATTTATTTCTTTTGGTGGTGCAGATCCACAGAATTATTCTGATAGATTATTAAAGATTATTAGTAAAGATATCTATAACAAATATAATTTTACTGTCGTTCTTGGAAGAGCAAAAGCCAATGTAGAAAAATTAATGGAATATAATCAATATAGTAATATTAATGTTTTATATGATATATCAAATATGCCTGAGTTAATGGCAAAGGCAGATATTGCTGTAACATCTAGAGGAAGAACTGGTTATGAACTTGCTATAATGGGAATTCCATCAATTGCAATGGCACAAAATGAGAGAGAAGAAAAACATGGATTTGTATGTAATGAAAATGGATTTGATTATATTGGACTTAATCCAGATGATGAAATCATAGAAGCAAATTTAAAAATGTATTTAGAAATGAAACAGGAAAACAGACAACATTATCAAAATATGTTGTTAAGCCATGATTTAAAGGGCGGAAGAAAAAGAGTTATGGGACTTATTAATAGTTTATAGGAGGGATAAAATGAGTAAACCATATTTAATAGCAGAAATGGGTGTAAATTTTTATGATACTGCTAAACAAATGAATATTACACCACTTGAGGCAGCAAAATTATATATAGATAAGGCTGCAGAAGCAGGAATAGATTGTGCTAAGTTTCAATCTTATAAAGCTAATACAATAGTTTCTAAAAATTCACCTGCATATTGGGATACAACTAAAGAAGCAACAAAAACACAATATGAATTATTTCAAAAATTTGATAGTTTTGGAGAAAAAGAGTATAGAGAATTATGCGAATATACACATTCAAAAGGAATGGATTTCACATCAACACCATTTGATTATGCATCTGCAGATTATTTGTATGATATGGTAGATTTTTATAAAATATCATCATCAGATTTATCTAATATTCCGTTTATAAAACATATTGGAAAGAAAGGTAAACCAGTTTATATGTCTGTTGGGGCATCTTATTTATCCGAAGTTGACGAAGCTGTAAGGGCATTAAAAGAAGTTGGATGCAAAGATATAGTTATTTTTCATTGCGTATTATCCTATCCGACAGATCCTAAAAATGCTAATTTAAGAATAATCGAAACATTGAAAAAAGATTTTCCAGATGTTAGAGTAGGTTTTAGTGATCATGTTGCACCAGATGAAACAATGATGACTCTTGCAACAGCATATTTATTAGGTGCAGAAGTAATTGAAAAACATTTTACACTTGATAAAACATTACCTGGAAATGATCATTACCATGCTGGTGATCCATCAGACTTTAAAAAAGCAATAGAAAATTTTAAATGGATTGATAATGTTTTAGGTAGTCCAGAGAAAACTGTGCTAGACTGCGAATTAGTTCCAAGAAGAGAAGCAAGACGTTCATTAGTTTTAACTAGAGATATGAAAGCAGGAGAGGTAATTAAGAAAAGTGATTTAATGCCAAAACGCCCTGGAACAGGTATTTCACCAAAATTTGCTGATATTGTAATTGGAAGAAGTGTAAAAGAGGATTTAAAAGAAGATACAATATTAACATGGGATATGGTATAAAAAATAATTATATTATATATTTAGTAAAAAATCTGAAATTTTACTTTAAAACAAATTTATTTAGGTTTTATTAAACTTAAAAAGTATAAAAACAAAAAAATTACGCTTTTATTCGTAATTTTTTTTTAATATTTTAATATGTAAAAAAATGTCGAAATATATGATATATTAACATTAGAAGGTGATTATTCACTAAAAAAGAAGAGAGGTGATACCATAGATATTTTAAATGGGTTAGAAAAAATTAAATTTATATTTACATTAGATAATATATTAATTATATCAAATATTTGCTTTATGATATTTTTTGTATTTAAAGCATTATACAAATTTATGAAAAAAAGATTTAAAATAAAATCTATTAATATTAATGGCATATTGATAGAATTGGAATGTGATGACAATGTTAAAAAACTTGCAAATGAAGTGTGGATTGAATTATCAACTAGGAAAATAGCATTACCATTCGATGAAGAAAATGATGTTATAGTAGAAGTATATAATTCATGGTATAAAACTTTTGAAATGTTCAGAAAAATTTTGAAAGATATACCATTAGAAAATAATAAAAATGTGGATAAATTAACTAATATTATTTTAGAAATAATAAATGGAACACTTAGAAATCATTTGACAAGGTGGCAAGCTAGATTTAGAAAATGGTATAAGTTAAATGAATGCTCTGCTGGTGATCCTCAAGAAATTCAAAAAAAATATCCATATTATAATGAATTAGTTGCTGATTTAAAAAAAGTTAATTACAATATGATTGAATTAAAAAATGAACTTAATAAAATAAGGAGGGAATGATATAAATGATAAAACATAAGGTTTTTATTTCACATTGTCATGAAGATGATGCTGAAGTTAATGAATTTGTAAACTATTTTTGTGATAATAAAGAAATTTTTACTCCTAAAATTGTAGGTGAAAAATATGATACAATAATTAATAGTTATAATTCTGATTATATAATGAGAAAGATTAGAGAAGATTATTTGACAGACTCAACGGTAACAATTGTTCTTATTGGAAAAGAAACATATAAAAGAAAATATGTTGACTGGGAAATTGCTTCTACATTAAGGGATGATAAAAATAATAAAAGAAGTGGACTTTTAGGAATCTATTTACCTGGAAAATCAGATTCGAAAATTCCACCAAGATTACAAGATAATATTGATTGTGGATATGCTAATATTTATCCTTATCCTTTGCATGATTCTGAAAAACTTAGAAAATGGATTGAAGAAGCATATGAAAAAAGAAATAACTATTACTATAATGTAGATAATTCACAAGAATTATATAAGAATAACAGATAAAAATCAAAAATTAAGTTATAAATCAAGTTAAAAATAACTTGATTTTTTTAATATTAACTATTAAAAATTTAAAATATATTTGTTATAATTATTAAAAGATATAGTAGGTGTTTTATGAAGAAGTTTTTATGTATATTAATTATGATAGTTATATTACTTTTTCCTAGTAATATATATGCTAAAAGTGTTAATAATGAAAAAAATTATGCTAACGTAGTATTTTTTACATATTTTAATGGCGATTTAGAGGGTAAAAAATATATGGAAGATAATTATAAAACTATAATGGAGTATTATAATGGTTCTAGTGAAACTAGTGTTAAGAATTATTTAGAGAATATATCTTATAATAATTTCCATTTATATAATTTATTTCCTCAAATAAATGATAGTACTTTTATTCCAATTGAACTTAGTATTACAGAAGATGATGCGAATAATTCTAATTATGATTCAATTATTATTAGTGATGTTTTAAAAAAATATCCAAATGTTAGTGGAACAATTGATTATGATAATGATGGTATTGTTGATAATTTAACTATTATTTTAAGGAATAAAGCTGATAATGCTGGTTCTAATTCATCTCTTGTATCTCATAAGAGTGATTATCCTGGTGGTAATGATATAACATTATCTAATAAGTCTTTAGGTACTTATAATATGCTTAATACATATTCAATTAGAAATACTAAGAGTTCTGTTATTATTCATGAATTTATGCATTCTTTAGGTTATCCAGATTTATATAATAGTAATAATGATTATCCAGTATTTACTTGGGATATTATGGGTAATGTTATTTCACCGCCTCCATATTCACTTGCTTATTTAAGAAGTTATTTTACAAATTGGCTTAGTATTGATGAAATTACTAAATCTGGAACTATTACATTAAATACTCAAGATAATAAAGATGGTAATCAAGCATATATAATTAAATCACCATTAAATGATTATGAATTTTTTGTTGTAGAATATAGAAAGAAACTAACTTTATTTGATAAGATAGACAGAAGTATAAGTAATAGTGGTGTTATTGTATATAGAATTAATACAACAATAACTGGTTTAAGTAATAAATTTGGTTCATATGGTGTATATGTATATAGAGATAATTCTTTTGCTTTAAATAGTACTCCATCTTCAGCAGTTTATAATACAGTTTTTTCTAAAGAACTTGGTAGAACAACTGTAGGTAATAGTGATTTAAATAGTAAAGATAAAGCATTATTATATAGTGATGGAACTAATTCAGGTATAGTACTTAGTGAAATAGGTTCATCAAGTTCAAATAGTATTACATTAAATGTAAGTATTCCAAATAAAGATGATTTAGATGTTTGGAATGAATTAAAATATGATGATATTAATAAAAATGGTGGTTATAAAGTTCAAACATCTATAGAAATGAATAATAAAATATATGTAGGTTCAATAACAAATAATAAATTATATACTACTGTTTATGATAATGGTAATTGGAGTACTATATCGAATGGTACTAATATTGTTATTGGTGATGTATCTCCAAGTACAATGGAGTTTAAAATAATTAATAATAAATTATATTTAATATATGGTTGTTGGAATAAAATAGGTGTTTATTCTTTAGAAAATAATATATGGAAAAAAAGAGCAGAATATAACTATTCAACTGGTTATATGAGTACTGAAATAATAAATAATGAATTATATATTGCTAATATGTATGACAATAATAATGCTGAATTATTAAAATATAAAGATGATAATATAACTAAAGTAACTAATTATTATAGTGGTTCATTTGTAGGTGATCCAAAAGTTTTATCAATTAATAATAAAATATATTTAATGGTAAGAGAATCAAGTACTAAAAAGATAAAAATATATGAATATAGTAATAATATTCTTAAAGAAATTAATAATGATATATTAGTTAATTCATATGATGCGAAAGATTTAAATAATAAAATAATTATTGCTGGTAAAAATACTGGTGATATTGAATTATATGAATTTGATGGAACTAATTTTAAAAAGAAAACTGAAACTATTCCATATAATTTACCACAATTATTTAAATCACAAGGTAATCTTTATTTAAGAACAATTAAAGATCCAACTGATATATATAGTAATGATAATGTATTAATGGTTTATTCATTATCCGATAAAGTTACAATGGAAGGAAATAATATTGCAAGTGGTGTAAATGCAGATTATAGTGGTATATTTTCTATAGGTAATAGATTATATATTTCATATATAAAAGACGATATAACTCATATTAAGTATAAAGAATTAAATAATAGTTTATTATCTTTAAGTATTACATCACCAAATAAAACAACTTATACAGTTGGTGATAATGTAGATTTAACTGGTTTAAAAGTAATTGCTAATTATACTAAAAATAGAAAAGAACTTAGTAATAATGAATATACTATAACTAATTTTAATACAAATAAAGTGGGTAGTTATAGTGCTACTATAACATATGAAGGAATTAGTAATACATTTAATTATGAAGTAATTGAAAAAGTAATATTAAACCCACTTAAAAGCATTAACTTAAATAAAACTAGTGGTACAAAATATATAGGTGAAACAGAAAATTTAACTGTTATTTATAATCCAAGTAATACAACTGATAATAAAAATGTAACATGGACAAGTAGTAATAATAATGTTGCATCAATTAATAATGGAGTTGTAACTGCTAAAGGAATAGGTAATGCTATTATAACTGCTAAAGTTGGAAATTTAACTGCAAGTTATAAAATAACTGTTATAAAACATGATAATCCAGTAATAGTAAAAGCAAATACTTTAACATATAATGGAAAAGAACAAGAACTTATAACAGTAAGTAATATTAAAGGTAATATTTGTTATTCATATAATCCTATTTCTAGTTGTTCAAAAAATGAAAGTATACCTAAAAAGATTAATGCAGGAGAATATACAGTATATTACTTTGTAGGTGGAGACAATAATTATAATAGTAAATCAGGTAATATAAAAGTTAATATTAATAAAAAGGTTATAACAAAACCTGTAAGTTCAAGTGATAAAACTTATAATGGAACAATACAAAATTCTAATATAGTGAAACCAGATGGAGTAAGCATTAAAAATGGAAGTATTGAAAGTGCGACAAATGTTGGAAAATACAATATAACATATATATTAGATCAAAATCATATATGGAATGATGGAAGTAATAATGATGTTACTGTTATATGGAAAATAAATCCATACAATATAAATAATGCATTAGTAAATGGTGTAAGTGACAAAGTATATAATGGAAATAATATAGTGCAGGATAATATTAATGTAACAGTACCAATACCAAGTGGAAAAACAAGTAATCCAACATATAATGTAACTTATAAAGATAATTTAAATTCTGGAGTAGCAACTATGATTATTACTGGAACAGGAAATTATACTGGAACAAAAAATGTAACATTCAAAATAAATAAGGCAAATAATCCAGTAATAGTAAAAGCAAATACTTTAACATATAATGAAAAAGAACAAGAACTTATAACAGTAAGTAATATTAAAGGTAATATTTGTTATTCATATAATCCTATTTCTAGTTGTTCAAAAAATGAAAGTATACCTAAAAAGATTAATGCAGGAGAATATACAGTATATTACTATGTAAGTGGAGACAATAATTATAATAGTAAATCAGGTAGTATAAAAGTTAATATTAATAAAAAAAGTGGAAGTATTTCTTATTTAAATAAAAGTATAACAAAGATTCAAGGTGATCAAACATTTACAAATGTACTTACAAAAACAGGTGATGGTATTATAAATTATTCATCAAGTGATAATAAAGTAGCAACTATAGATAAAAATGGTAAAGTTACAATTTTATCTTCTGGTAATACTGTAATAAAGGCAATAGTTATAGATGGTGAAAATTATTTTTATAATATAAAAGAAGCAAGTTATACTTTAACTGTAAATAAAAAAACAATAAATATTCCAATTACTAGTATAAGTTTAAATAAAACTAGTGGTACAAAATATATTGGAGAAACAGAAAATCTAGTAGTGTCTTATAATCCAAGTAATACAACTGATAATAAAAGTATTACATGGACAACTAGTAATAACAAAGTAGCAACTATTAATAACGGAGTTGTAAAAGCAGTAGGAATAGGTAATGCTGTTATAACTGCTAAAGTAATGAATAAAACTGCTACTTATAATATTACTGTAAAGAAAAAAGAAAATAGACCAATAACTTATAAATATACATATGATAGTTCTAAAAAAATAATATATAAATTAAATAATAATATTAATATAAATAAATTTAAAAATAATTTAAATTATAATCCTATAATAAAGAGTAACAACAATATCTTAAAAGATAATGATTTAATTAGAACAAATATGACTATAACATATACAGATGATGAAGGTAATGTTCAAATATATAATACATCTGTTTTAGGTGATGTTAATGGTGATGGTAATATTAATGCATTAGATTATGTAAAAATAAAAAATCATATTATGAATACTAAAAAAATTACTGGAGATGTATTTATATTATCAGCTGATTATAATAATGATGGAAAGATAAGTGCATTAGATTATGTAAGAATAAAAAATTATATTATGAATGGAGGTAAATAATGAAAAAGTTTTTAGTAATTTTAATTACGTTATTATGCTTTTTTCCTATAAATGTATTTGCTAGTGGAAGTATTAGTGTTAATAGAGGAAGTTTATCCATTACAAAAGGAAGTTCTTCTTCATTTGTAGTAAGCGCAAATAATGCAGCAGGAAGAGTTGATATTTATTCAAGCAATTCATCAGTTGCTAAAGTAAGCACTAGTTCATCATGGCTTGATAATAATTCAGTAACAGTAACAGTTACTGGTGTAAATGATGGAAATGCTACTATTATTGTTAAAATAACTGACGCAGCAACATATGATGAAGAAGCATTATCTGGAACAAGAAGTGTAAGTGTAAATGTTTATTCTAATACAAGTTCAAATAATGTTTCAAATAATAATTCACAAAATAGTAATCAAAGTAAACCATCGAATTCAAGTAAATATAATAATTCATCTAATACTAAAAAAAATGAACCTATAAAAAATGATGCAACTTTAAGTAGTTTAAATGTTAAAAATTATGATATTGGATTTGATAAAAATAAAGAAGAATATAATATTGAAATAGAAAATTATATTAATTCACTTGATATAGATGCTAAAGTAAATATGTCTACATCAAAAGTAAATATTGAAGGCAATAAAGATTTAAAAGTAGGGGATAATACTATAAATGTTATTGTTACAAGTGAAGATGGTACTAAAAAAACATATAAAATTAATGTAAAAAGAAAAGATGAGGTAGTTGAAACAACAATAGATAAAATAAATGAAGTAATTGATGGTACAACTAAAGATACTGTTAAGATAAAAATAATAGATAATTTGAAAATATCAAAAGATATAATTGATAAGATAAATTCAAGTAAAAAGAATATTATTATTAATAAATATGATAATGATAAGATTGTTTATTCTTGGAACTTTAAAAGTGGTAATATGAATTTTAAAAAAGAATTTGATTCTAATATATCATTTTCTGATAAAGATTTAGAAAGCTTACGTAAAAAAAATAATTATTCTGAGATGTATAAAGTTATATTTGGATATAATGGAGATATTAGTGATTCTATAATAAAATTAAATGTTTCAGGAAAATTTAACAATAATGATAAAGTTAATATTTATAAATATGATAAAAAAAGTAATAGTTTTATATTAATTAAAAATGATATAGTTGTAAAAGATGATATGATTGAATTTAATATAAATAAAGCAGAAGATTTAATATTATCAAGATCAAAATTAGATAATAAATCAATTAATGAATTTTGTAGTAGTATTAAAAAATCATTTAATTACTTTATTATTATATGTATAGTTGAGTTATTAATAATATTTGTATTAATATATTATTTCTTATTTTATAAAAAAATAAGAAAACAAAATATAGTAATAAATGATGTTAAAAAGAAAAATAACAAAAAAGTTATAAAAACAAAAAATAATAAGATAAAGAATCAAGCTAAAAAATAACTTGATTTTTTTATTAATTAACTTAAGAAATTGTTTGACCTTAATATATAATTGTGATATATTGTCTATGCAAGTTAGGTGATAAAAATGAAAAAAATAATAATATATATTTTATTAGCGTTATTATGTATGATAACTATATTTTGTTTTTCTAGTAAGAATACTATGGAATCTAATAGTACTAGTAAAAATTTAATTAGGTATTCAGTAAGAGTATATGAAAAAGTTACTAATAAAGAAGTAGATGAAGAAAAAGTTATTACTAAATTAAATTATCCAATTAGGAAACTTGCTCATTTTAGTATCTATTTCTTACTTGGAATATTTGTGTATGGTATATTTTCTTGCATTAAAATAAATCATAAATTACTTTTATCAATGGTTATATGCATAATATATGCATCATTAGATGAAACACATCAATTATTTGTATATGGTAGAACTGCACAAGTATTAGATGTATTAATTGATAGTGTAGGTAGTTTAATTAGTATGTTAATTATTAAAGTTATAAAAAATAGAAAAAAGTATTGATTATATTTATCTATATTGTTATAATTTGATTAAATGAAGGGCTTGTATAGACTTTATAAAAGTTTATGCATGTCCTTTTTTATTTTATATTAGTAGGAGAGAAGTTATGAAGAAGTATGGTATTTTAATTTTAGTAGTATTTATTAGCTTATTAAGCATTAAAGATGTTTATGCTCATCCTGGAAGAACAGATTCTAGAGGTTGTCATTATTGTAGAACAAATTGTGCTAAATGGGGTTTAAGTAATGGTGAGTATCATTGTCATAATAATGGAAGTAGTTCAAATTCAACATCTAATTCAGTAAATAATATATATGGTTGTACAGATTCTAATTCAATAAATTACAATTCAAGAGCCAATGTAGATGATGGAAGCTGCATCAAGAAAGTTTATGGTTGTACAAATAAAGATGCTTATAATTATGACCCAAATGCTAATGTCAATAATGGAAATTGTGTTGATAAAATGTATGGATGTACAAATGAAAAGGCATATAATTATAATTCAAAAGCAAATACTAGTGATGGAAGTTGTTTATTTAAAATAGAAAAGACGTTTAATAAAAAAATAAAATATAAAACTAAGTATAAATATAGCTTTTTTAGAAAAAAAGGATCTATTATTCAAAAGGGAAAGAATGGTAAAAAGAAAATAACAAAAGAAATTATAATAGATGAAAATAATAATATTACTAATGAAAAAGTAATAAAAGAAGAAATTATTACAAAACCAAGAAATAAAATTGTTATAACTAAAAATAAAAAATAAAATTTTTTTATTTTTTATTGATTTGTTTGGTAACATATGTTACTATAGATACAACAACTGGAGGTACAACTATGAATCAAGAACAGATAATGCTATTATCAAAAATGAAAAAACTTATAATAAAAAATAAAAGAAGGTTTGCTATAAGAAATGATGGAACTGATTATATTTCCGATTTAGCTGAACTTGGTTTAACAGAGGATGAAGCTTGGAATGAAATATTAAAATTAAATAATTATTTCTATTATCCAAATCCTAGACCTTATTATTATGGTAGTGGAGCATTGATTTTTAAGAAAAAAATAAATGAAAATATAGCATATATAAAATTAAAAATTGAAATTGGAAATTTTGGTGAGGAAACAGTTTGTTTGTCTTTTCATAAAAGTTATAGGAGGTAATATTATGTTTAAATGTGATAATTGTGGTTCGTCTGATACTTATATTAAAAATTATAAGCATGAGTATAATATAAAAGGTGAAAAAGTTATTTTTGAAAAAGAAAGAAGATTTTGTAAAAAGTGTAATAAACTTGTTTTTGATGCTTATCTTGATAATGAGGCATCAAAAGAAGCAATAAAAAAGTACAATAGTATAATAGGAATTTGTGCAGAAGATATTATTAAACTAAGAAAAAAATATTCTTTAAGTCAAGAACAATTTGCAAAAATAATAGGATGTGCCAAAAAAACTCTAGTAAGTTATGAAAATTCTAAATCAATTCCTAATGATATTTATTTAATAACAATCAAGACATTAATTGATAATCCGGATATAATAATTTATTTAATTGATTCAAATAAAAACAGATTGGATGATAAAGAATATAATACTATAATTAGTAAAGTAAAAAAGGGTATTGGACCTAATATAAAGAATTATGAAGATTTAACACTAAGTGAATATAATGGTTATACAAAATTATCTTTTGAAAAATTAAAAAATTTAATTTTAATACTATGTAATAATTCTGTAAATAAAACTAAATTACTAAAAGAAATGTTTTATTGTGATTTTTTATGTTATAAAGAAAATGGTGCTTCAATAACTGGTCTTGTATACTCTAAATTAAATTATGGACCAGTACCTGATGATTATGAGAAAATTCTAGATAACTTCGTATCTAGTAAAGTATTAGATTGTGATTCTAAGTTCAAAAATGATTTTGTTAGTATTATATATAGTTCTAAAGAAAAAATAGATTATAGTATATTTAATGATGAAGAAATAAATGTTATAAAAAAAGTTAAAGAGTATTTTAAAAATTTTAATTCACAAAAAATAGTAGAGTTTTCTCACAATGAAGATGCGTTTATAAAAACAAAATTTTATAAAAATATAAGTTATGATTATGCTTTTGATATTAATTTATAGTACTATATTTAGTATTTTTTTCTTTACACCTTTTTGTAAATAATTAATATCTATATTTTATATAATTATTTTAGTGTGTTATAATAAATAAAAGTATAGGAGAGAGATTATGAGAAAAAGAAAAGAAAAAAAGTTTAATAAACTTAATGTAATTAATATATTAAACTTAATATTTATTACATTATTTTTAGTTTTATTATTAAAATTAAATATAATTCCTAAAAAATATATGATGATTATAACAGGTTCTTTAACTATTTATGAATTGTTATGTATTTTACTTACTAATTTGAAATTTAAGGTAACTAGAATAATTGGTATTGTATTATCTTCTTTATCAATTATTGGATGTGGTGTTTTGTCATATTATTTATATACTGGTAATACTTTCTTAGACAAAGCATTTGATAATACTAAGACTGAAAATACAATAACATATTATGTTGTAACTTATAAAGATAATACTGCTAGTAACAGGAATGATATTAAAGATACAGTTTATTATGTTAATAATGATTCTAATATTGAAAATGCTGTAAATTATTTAAAGAAATATACTAGTAGTAATATAACACTTGCGAATGATGTAACAACTTTATTTACTATGATTGCGAATAAACAAGCAAGTTTTGCGTTATTAAGTAATTCAAGTTATGAAATATTATTTGATAATAATAAGGAATTAAAAAGAGATAATTATAAGATTGTTTATCAGTTTAATATTAAAATTAAAAATAAAGTAAGCAAATCAACATCTAGTAATAAAGAAAAATTTAATATTTATATTAGTGGAACAGATTTTGCTAATTTAAGTGATTTTAATATGATTGCTACTGTTAATATGAAAACTCATAAAATACTTTTAACAAGTATTCCAAGAGATTATTATATACCTGTATATGGTACAAATGGTATTAAGGATAATTTAAGTTTTATTGGTGTTAACGACATTGATACAAGGGCTAAATCAATTGAAAATTATTTTGGTATTAATTTTGATTATTATTTAAAAATTAATACAAGTAGTTTAGTTGGAATTGTTGATGCAGTTGGTGGAATTGAATATTGTTCTGATCAAAGTTTTACAACAACTCATGCGACTATATTAAATTCATATGATGACTCTAAAGGTAAAAAGTTATATATTAAAAAGGGATGTCAACATTTAAATGGTGTAGAAACATTAACTGTTGCTAGAGAAAGAAATGCATTTGCTGGTAGAGATAGACAAAGGCAAAAGAATTGTCAAGCAATTATAGTTGATATATTTGATAAATTAAAGAGTGTTAATACTCTTACAAATTATACAAATATATTAGATTCATTAAGTGATTTATATGAAACAACACTTCCAAGAGATATAATAGAACAGATTATGAAAGACACTATTGATGGAGCAAATTGGAGTTTTGATAATCAATCTGTTGATGGAACAGATACACAAGATTTAATTCATTTAAATAGTATGAAAGGTTGGGTAATGTATCCAATGGATGAAACAATTGTTTCTGCTAAAGCAAAAATAAATGAAATATTAAAATAGTTTGTCATATTTTGTCAGAATAAGTAGTACGAAAAATAGTATAATTTATTCACTTTTGAATATAATAAGTAAAGATTTATTTAAGGAGTGAATTATATGCTATTTTTTGTTATTATGTTATTATTATTTATATTAACATTTTTGTTATGTGCATTAAAATTATCTGGCGATATAACAAAAGAGGAAAATAAAGAAAATGAGGATTAATTATGAAAGTAGTAAAGATTTGTTTTTTAGTATTATGGATGGCACTAATATTTTCTTTTTCTAATCAAAAAGATGTAGAAAGTTCTAAAGTTAGTGATGGTTTTATTGATAGAACGGTAGTTAAAATATATAAAGTATTTAATGAAAATATTACTAAAGAAAAAGAAGATGAAATAATAGAAAAATATACATATCCTATTAGAAAACTTGCACATTATACTTTATATTTTGTTTTAGGTATATTAGCGTTTTTAGTAGTAAAAGATTATTCTATAAATAAAAAACTCATAATATATTCTTTACTAATTTGTTTTTTATATGCATGTTCTGATGAATTTCATCAATTATTTGTAATTGGTAGAAGTGCATCAATAAAAGATGTAATGATTGATACATTTGGTTCTTTATGTGGAATATCGATTTTTAATATTTTTAATAAAAAAACATCTAAAAAGTCTATATAGACTTTTTTATTTTAAACAAAGTGTAAACCAGAGCTAATTATTATTGAAATGCATATATTTTATGTGTATAATAGTTATAGTATATTAATGTTTATAGGAAAGAGAAGGGTATTATGGAAGAAATTAATATAAGGGATTTTTTAAATTACCTAAAAAAATATGTACTAGTGATTGCAGCTGTAGCACTTGTACTTATAATAGGAGTATTTGTTTATGATAAAAGTATAAAGAAACCACTTTATACAACATATACAACAATAATACTTACTAAGTCTAATGAGGCACAAACAGGAACAACTATTACACAGAATGATATTTTACTAAACCAAAAGTTAGTTGAGACTTATAGTAAAATAATAAAAAGTAAACTTGTTCTAGAACAGGTTATATCAGAAACAGGAGTTACTTATACTGCGGAAGAATTAAGTGAAAATGTAAGCGTAGAAGCATATGAAAACACTGAAATGCTTAAAATATCGGTAACTGACCAAGATCCAGAACTTGCTGCTAGTATTGCAAATTCAATTGCTCAAGTATTTAGTGGCGAAATAGCAAAAATATATCAAATAAATAATATTAGTGTGGTTGACGTTGCAGTTACACCTGAAGAAGTATCTAATAACACTTTAAAAAGGGATTTATTAATTGCATTATTCATATCAATATTTGGAACAATTGGCGTAGTATTTGTAGTATATTATTTTGATGATACTGTAAAACTTACTGATAACTTAGAAGAAGAAATTGGTATGCCAGTTGTAGCGAAAGTATTTAAAAGTGATGTTGGATCAAAGAATAATCGTAAGGTTGAATTACTTGCACAAAAGTATCCTAAATCAGTAGTTAGTGAAAGTATTAAGACACTTAGAACTAATCTTCAATTCTCATCTGTAGATGAAGATATAAAAACAATTTTAATAACAAGTTCTATTCCAGGAGAAGGAAAGAGCTTTATAAGTGCTAATCTTGCAATTTCATTTGCACAAACAGATAAAAGAGTATTAATTGTTGATTGTGATATGAGAAAAGGTAGACAACATAGAATATTTAAATTATCTAATTCTAAAGGCTTATCTAACTTACTTATAGATGATATGACTAATTTAAAAGATTATATAAATAAAACATCAGTTCCTGGTGTACATGTTATTACAAGAGGAACAGTTCCACCAAATCCAAGTGAATTATTAAATTCTAAAAAGAATGCTGATTTACTTAGAGTGTTAAAAGCAAAATATGATGTAATTATATATGATGGTGTTCCATGTAATGGACTTCCTGATTCAATTATAATGTCAAAATTAGTAGATAAAGTTTTAATTGTAAGTTCTGATTCTATGACTCCAAAATCAGTACTTGAAAGTACTAAAAAACAACTTGAAAGTGTTAATGCACCAGTCGCAGGTGACGTACTTAATAATGTAAATAGAAAAAATAGCACATATGGTAAATACTATGGCTATTATGGAGATAGTCAATAATGATTGATATACATTCACATTTATTATATGGTATTGATGATGGGTCTAGATCAATAGTAGAAAGTGCATATATAATTAAAAGTTTAAGTGAAATAGGTTATACAGATATAATTTTAACACCACACTTTATAAATGGTAGTTCATATATGAGTACAAGAGAAAATAACTTAGATTTATTAGAGAGATTAAAAGTTGAGTTAATTAAACATCAAATACCTGTAAATTTATATTTAGGTAATGAAATATATATTGATAGTGATATTATAAAATTATTTAAAGAAGGTATAATTAGTTCTTTAAATGATTCAAAGTATTTACTTATTGAACTACCTATGAGTGGTGAAAATGAAATATATTATGATGTATTTTTAGATTTAATTAATATGGGATATAAAGTTGTTTTAGCGCATCCAGAAAGATATATTTCATTTCAAAAAGACTTTAATAAAGTTTATGAATTAAAAGAAATTGGTGTATTATTTCAATGTAATGTAGGTAGTATTTTAGGTGATTATGGATCTCATGCTAAAAAGACTATTAAAAGATTATTAAAAGAGCATTTAATAACATTTATGGGAACAGATATACATCATAAAAAAGAAAATTATAACTTTGCTGAAAAGGCAAAAAAGAAGTTTAGTAAATATCTTACTGAAGATGAAATAAATGACATTTTTGAAAATAACGCTAGAAAACTTCTTAACAAATAATGAAATGTACTCCTTGATAGGAGTATTTTTTTATGATATAATTTATGATAGAAGGAATGATAAAGATGAAGAATAAAGGATTTGCGTCATCATTAATAATATTTAGTTTATTAACTTTATTTTTGATAACACTTTTTATGCTTATGAATACACTTAGTAATACATCAAGTTTAAATAATAATGTTAAGAAAAATATAATTAATGAAATGAATTATGATGAATCTAATTCAACAAGTATTGAAAATAGATTATCAGCATTAGAAAATAAAATTAGTACTTTAGAAGATAAAATATATCCTGTTGGAAGTATTTATATGAGTTTAACAGATGAAACAATTGAATCTGTAACAGAAAAATTTGGTGGAACATGGGAAAAGATGGAAAATACATTTTTAATAGGAGCATCTTCTAATTATCAAGTAGGAACTACTGGTGGGACTGCGACTCATAAACATGAAAGTCCAGTAAACACATTAGGTGATTCATTAGTAGGTGTTAATAATAAATTTGGTACAAACGCAAATACTTTAGGTAATTTTTATGGAGCAACTTTATCATCATCACAAACTGGTGGAAATTATACTGCTTATTATACTAGTGAAGAGAGTAATATTCCTCCATATACTGCCGTATATATGTATAAAAGAGTTAAATAAAGGGTGAAAATATGAAAAAGCGTATACTTTTAATAATATGTTTTGTTGTAACTTTTGTTTTATCTTTTTTTGCGGGATTTTTAATATCAAAATTAGATTTATTTAAAGAAAAAGAACCAGAAGTTAATAATATATTAAATGGTAATACTTTTTATTTAAATGAAGAAGGAAAATCTTATATAAAATTTACATCTAATGAGGACTATGAATATAGATTTAATAGTGAAGACAATAATTACAAACAAATAAATGGTAAATATACACTTTCAAATGATAATGTTACTTTAGATAATAAAGAAAAATTTACAATAAAAAATGATATGCTTATTTTAGAAAGTAAAAATATTATTTATTTTAATAGTAAAAACATGGTAGATGAAATTATAAAACTTAGAAATATTGCTAAAGAATATGTTGATGAAATTAAAAAGAATGATCCAAATCTTGCATATCCAAAAGATGTAAAGGCGCATATGAATACTTGTTATAGTCTTGATGACAATAAGATTTCATGTAATATAACTTATGATATATATTTTGATAATTATATAAAATCTGTATGTGATGAACTTGATAATGATAGAATGTTTTTCCCATATACAGGTTATACTGGATATTGTGAAAATGAGTATATTAGAAATACAAATTATTTTGAAATGAAAAGAGTAAATAATACTTATAAATTAAATAGAGTAACAAATAAATTAAATGATAAATAGGATATATAATTTAATATATCTTATTTTTATATTTGCCTTGTTTTTAAAGTTAAAATATCATATAATAAAGTTAAAGTTTAGGAGGAAGTATGGATATAAGTATTTTACCAGCAGATATGTATATTGTTGTTAATAAAACTGTATTACAAGAAAATGATAGTAAGATTTTAACTATGCTTTATCAACCTATTATAGGTATAGGTGCGGTTAATTTATATCTTACTTTATGCCTTGATTTAGATAAAAATGAATTTATGAGTGAAGAAAATTCACACCATCATTTAATGACTAATATGAGAATGAGATTAAGTGATATAGTTATTGCTAGAGAAAAATTAGAAGCAATTGGTCTTATTAAATCATACTTTAAAGAAGGAGATGACGTTAATACATATATATATGAAATATTTTCTCCACTTTCAGCACATGAAATATTTTCTCATCCAATACTTAATATAGTTTTATATAATAATGTAGGTAAAAAAGAATATGAAAGACTTATTAATAGATTTAAAGTACCACGCGTTAATTATGGAAGTTATAAAGATATAACTAAAAACTTTAATGAGGTTTTTGATAGCGTACCAGGTACAGTATTTGAAAATGAATCTCGTAATATAAAAAGTATTCATAAATTAAAACCAGAAATAGAAAGTACAATAGATTTTGATATGCTTATATCTATTTTACCAAGTGGTTTACTTTCAAAAAATACATTTAGAAAAGATGAAAAAGAGTTAATTCAAAATATTTCGTATATATATAATATTGATACAGAAGAAATGAAAGGTATTATTATTAATTCAGTTAATGACAAACATAATATTGATAAAACATTACTTAGAAAAAATGCAAGAAATTATTATCAATTTGAAAATAATGGAAAACTTCCATCACTTATTTATCAAAAACAACCAGAATATTTAAGAAATCCAGTTGGAAATGATAGTAAAAGAGCAAAAATGATTTATACATTTGAAACTGTATCACCTTATAATTTCTTAAGAGGAAAATATAATGGTGCGAAACCAACAGAAAGAGATTTAAATTTAGTAGAAAGTTTAATGGTAGATTCAGGACTTAAACCAGCAGTTGTTAATGTTCTAATAGATTATGTTATGAAAATAAATAATAAAAAGTTAACTAAAAACTTTGTTGAAACAATTGCGGGACAGTGGAAGAGGCTTAATATAGAAACTGCGGAAGACGCTATGAACGAAGCAGAAAAAGAATGTAAAAAGAAAAAAATGGTAAAAGAAAAGAGTAGTGTAAGAACTTATAAAAAAGAAGAAACAAATCTTCCTGAATGGTTTAATAAAGAAATAGAAAAAGAAAAAAATAGTGAAAAAGAAGAAGAAGAAGTAAAGGATTTACTTAAGGATTTTATGTAGTAAGCAGGTGAAAATATGATTAAAGCAGAAGAAATAATTAATGAAAAGAAAAGTAAAAATTTAACTGATTTAGAAATAGAATATTTTAAAGCAAATAAAAATCCAGAATTTAAAAAGTTTACTGATTCTATAAATTTAAATGATAAAATACTTATGAAATATACATCTAGTTTAATACAGTGTTTTAATGAAAAAGAAAATTGTAAGAATTGCAAGGGTCTTGAAAATTGTAAAAATGAAGTAAATGGATGTTTTTACAAACCTATTATTGTAGATGGTAATATTAATTTTGAACATAAAACTTGTAAATATAAAAACAAAATGCTTCATGATATTGAATATGTAAAAAATGGATATTTATTTGAGGTTTCTAAAGAAGTTAGAAATGCAAAAATGAAAGATATTTATACGGATGATAAAAATAGAAATGAATTAATTAAATGGATAATTAAATTTATAAAAGATTATAAATCAGGTAAACAATGTAAAGGGTTATATTTAAGTGGTAATTTTGGATCTGGTAAATCATATTTAGTATCCGCAATGATTAATGAACTTGTTAAAGATGGTTATAAGGGTGCGCTTATATATTATCCAGAATTTTTAAGAAGTTTAAAGGCATCTTTTGGCAAAGATTTTGATGAACAATTTAATTATGTAAAGAAATCTGATTTATTATTAATTGATGATATAGGGGCTGAAAATATATCTGCTTGGTCTAGGGATGAAATATTAGGACCAATTATTCAATACAGAATGGATGAAAAGTTGCCAACATTTTTTACATCTAATTTGTCTATTGAAGAACTTGAAGTACATTTAAGTGAAAGCAAAGATAAGATTGACAAAATAAAAGCAAAACGTATAATAGAGCGTATAAAATTTATTACTGATGATTTAAAGTTAATTAGTAATAATAATAGAAAATAAAAGTATAGGGTTTATGGGAGTAGTATTATGGAAGAAAGTTTTGAAGCATTATTAGAAAAGTATATTGATGAAGATGAGATTAATGAGAAAATTAAATCAGACAACGAAGAAATAAAAGAAGAACAAAATAATGAAAAGTTTTCAGAAAGCAAAAAAGATATAAGAAAGTATAAAGAGTACGCAATTAGCATGGAAGAATTTTTAAGTAAATATTTAAAAATGCATGCTAGTAAATTATGTACAACAACTTTATCACATAAAGATTTAAAATATTTAACTGTAGGTAATCCACTTGTTGTTGGAATATATAATAGATATGTAGATATCGATGAAATAAAAAGAAAAGATTATTTACTTGTATATGATTGTAATGGTGATATAGGATCATATTTAAATCCAGATAAATTAAGAGATTTAACTAAACTTGAAATTGTGTCAAAGCAATATGAAATAGTTAAAAAGAGTAGTGTAAATATTCTTGAGGATTTGGATGAATTATATCAAAAATATTGTTCTATTAGAGAAGAACTTGATTATTTAACATTAAAATGTTCTGGTTATGATGAAATGCTTACTAAGGCTCAAAAGAATGGTTCAGTTGGTAAGATAAAAAAGTATGTTCATGAACATGGTAATAGTTCACTTGACATAAATTTAAGAAGTGCTTCAAATTAAAATAATAGTATTTACAATAACTATATTTTGTGATATTATTTATTTGTAAATCTGTGACGAAGACACGATTTATTAATGATTACTATAAAGAGAGTTAGCCATTGGTGGAAGGCTAATTAGTTAGTTAATAAGTTACTACTTCTGAGTGAAATTAATAATTTTCGGTTTTAAAGGCCGTTATCTAAATTAAGTAAAATAAAGGATGGTACCGTGCATATGCACTCCTTAAATACCATCCTTTTTTCTTTGGAGGAAATATGGAAAAGAAAGAGTTTATGCAAAAATTGACAGATTTATTTTTAGAAAAAAAGAAGTTATCTATGAATGGCGAAAATACTGAAATCGTAGATAAACAAATTAAAGATTTAAAAAAAGAATATTCTAAAGATTTAATGGAGGAGAAGAGAAATGATCAATATAAAAGAAAGTAAAGAATTAAATACACTTAATCATAGCTGTGCACACCTTTTAGCGCATGCTGTAAGACATTTATATCCAAATGCAAAGTTTTGGGTTGGACCTGTTATAGAAGAAGGTTTTTACTATGATATTGATTTAGGTGATGAAGTTATAAAAGAAGAAGATTTACCTAAAATCGAAAAAGAAATGAAAAAAATATCAAAAAGTAATAAATTAATTAAAAGATTAGAACTTACTAAGGAAGAAGCCTTAGAAATGTTTAAGGATGATCCATATAAAGTAGATATTATTAAAAACTTAGATGATAGTGAAACAATAAGCGCATATAAACAAGATGATTTTGTTGATTTATGCCGTGGACCACATATGAATACTACTAAAGATATGAAATACTTTAAATTATTAAAAGTATCAGGTGCTTATTATAAAGGTGATTCTAAAAATAAAATGCTTCAAAGAGTATATGGTGTATGTTTTAATACAGAAGAAGATTTAGATGCACACTTAAAATTATTAGAAGAAGCAAAAGAAAGAGACCACAGAAAAATAGGTAAAGACCTAGAAATATTTACAAATTCAGAATTAGTAGGTAAGGGACTTCCTTTATGGCTTCCTAATGGTGGTATGATTAGACTTTTACTTGAAAGATATATTCAAGATAAAGAAATAAAATTAGGATACAAACATGTATGGACACCAAGTTTAGGTAGTGTTGATTTATATAAAACATCTGGTCACTGGGATCACTATAAAGAAGATATGTTCCCTGTTATGAAGTTAGATGAAGAAGAATATGTATTAAGACCAATGAACTGTCCTCATCATATGATGATTTATAAAAATTCACTTCATTCATATAGAGATTTACCTATAAGACTTGCTGAAGTTGCAAATGACTTTAGATATGAAGCATCAGGTGCTGTTTGTGGTATAGAAAGAACAAGAGCATTTACTCAAAATGATTCACATATATTCTGCACTAAAGAACAAATAAAAGATGAATTCGCAGGAGTAGTTAAGTTAATACTTGATACTTATAAAGACTTTGGATTTAATGATTATGAATTTAGATTATCACTTAGAGATAAAGAAGATAAAGAAAAATATTTTGATGATGATGAAATGTGGGAAAGCGCTGAAAGTGAACTTAGAAATGTTTTAACAGAACTTAATATTCCATTTTATGAAGCAAAAGGTGAAGCAGCATTCTATGGACCAAAACTTGATGTACAAGTTAAATCTGCTATTGGACATGATGTAACACTTTCAACTTGTCAACTTGATTTCCTTCTTCCAGAAAGATTTGATTTAAGTTATATAGATAAAGATGGAAGCAAAAAAAGACCAGTTGTTATTCATAGAGCAATTTTAGGTTCATTAGATAGATTCTTAGCATTCTTACTAGAAGAAACAAAAGGAGCACTTCCACTTTGGCTTTCTCCAGTAGAAGCAACTATTATACCAGTTAATAATGAATATCATTTAAGATATGCTAAAACTATAGAAAACACTTTAAAAGAAAATAATATAAGAGTTGAACTTGATGATAGAGAAGAAAAACTTGGATATAAATTAAGAGAAGCAAACTTAAAGAAAATACCATTAGTTATTATTTTAGGTGATAAAGAAAAAGAAAATGGTAATATATCATATAGAAAACATGGAAGTACTGAAACAGTTACAATATCAATAGATGATTTTGTAGTACTTTTAAATAATGAAATTAAAAAATATAGATAAATTTGATAGAAATATCAAATTTTTTCTTATTTTCGACAATAAAAAAAGTAACCATTTGGTTACTTAATTATTTGCTAGCTAATCTTCTAAGTATTCTTGCTTCTCTAGCTGTAGTTTTAAATCTAACACCATTTATTGTTACATATTGGAAATTTAATTTTTGTTTTCTTTTTGTTACATTTTTAGCGTGAGAAACGTTATTAGCCGAATTTGGTCTTTTTGCTGTTACTTTTTTAGACATTGTAATTCCTCCTTTAAAAAAACTTCTTGCTTAATAACTTTAACATATTATTCGTTTTAAGTCAATTATATTGTAATAATTTGGTATTTTGTGTACAATAAATGTAAGGAGGATTAATATGAATTATATACCATTAAGAGTTAAAACTAATTATTCCTTGCTTACTAGTTTAAATACTATAGAATCTTTAGCAAAAAGAGCAAAAGAGCTAAATATAAATGCATTATCTATAACAGATGATAATATGTTTGGAGTTATGGAATTTTATAAGACAATGCTTAAATATGATATAAAACCAATAATTGGTCTTGAAGTAAAGATAAATGATTATAGTATTTTACTTTATGCAGAAAATTATAAAGGATATCAAAATTTATGTTATATATGTAGTAATGAAAAAACTATACAAATTCTAAAAGAAAATAGTGATAATGTATTATGTATTGTTCCTTATGAATCAATTAATATATATGATGAAATAAGTCCTTTTTATAAAAATATATTTGTATCATATAAAACAAAAGAAGAAAGAAATGATATAAAAAATAAAAAATGTGTATTCGCAAATGAAATAAGAGTATTAAATAAAGAAGATAAAGAATACTTAAAATATTTATATATGATAAAAGATGGAGTTAAATTAAGTGATAAAAAAGAATATATATTTGATAACTATAATTATTTGTTAGATAATGATGAAGCATTTAATTTAATGGATAAAAATGATATTATTAATTATAAAATAATTATTGATAGTGTTAATTTAAAGATAGAAAAAAATACAGGTTTATTACCTAAATATAATGAAGATGAAAACTTTGATGAATTTAAATATTTAACAGAGTTATGCAAAAAAGGATTACTTAAAAGATTAGATAATAAAGTTCCTATAAAATACGCAGATAGATTAATGTATGAATTAAATATTATAAATAAAATGGGATTTTGTAATTATTTCTTAGTTGTATTTGATTATGTAAGATATTCAAAAAGAAATAATATATTAGTAGGACCTGGAAGAGGTAGTGCTGCGGGAAGCCTTGTTAGTTACTCACTTGGTATAACAGATATAGATCCAATTAAATATGATTTATTATTTGAAAGATTCTTAAATCCAGAAAGAGTAACGATGCCAGATATTGATATGGACTTTGATGCGACAAGAAGAGATGAAGTAATAAAATATGTTGAAAATAAATATGGTAATAAAAGAGTTGCGCAAATTCTTACATTTTCTACATTAAAAGCAAAACAAGTATTAAGAGATATATCTAGAATATTTGATTTACCTAGTCAAAAAACAGATGATTTTATTAAATTAATAGATTCTAATTTATCACTTTCAGAAAACAAAAAAAGTGATTTAGTAAAAGATAAATTAGAAAAAGATACATTATTAACTAGAATATATGATATTGCATCTCACCTTGAAAACTTAAAAAGACAAACATCAATTCATGCGGCAGGTGTAATTATATCTAGAGAAAACTTAGATAGATATATACCACTTTATAAAATATCAGATGATGAATTTATAATAGGTTATGATATGACATACTTAGAAGAATTAGGTTTACTTAAAATGGACTTTTTATCTATTACTAATTTATCATTAATAAGTGAATTACTTTCAGAAATAAAAAGTGTTAACTTTTCTAAAATACCACTTGATGATAAAAAAACAATTGAACTTTTTAAAAGTGTAGATACAGATGGAATATTTCAGTTTGAATCAACTGGTATGAAAAATGTACTTAGAAAATTTAATGTAGAATCATTTGATGATTTAGCAGTTATAATAGCGTTATTTAGACCAGGGCCTATGGAAAATATAGATTCCTATATTAAAAGAAAAGAAGGTAAAGAAAAAGTTACATATTTAACTGATGACTTAAAACCTATTTTAGAAAGTACTTATGGAATAATTATCTATCAGGAACAAATAATGCAAATAGCGAGTGTAATGGCAGGATATACTTTAGGTGAAGCTGATATTTTAAGAAGAGCCATGAGTAAAAAGAAACATGAAATAATGGATAGTGAAAGAGAAAAATTTATTTCAAGAAGTATAAATAAAGGTTATAGTGAAGAAGTAAGTAATAAAGTATTTGATTTAATTTACAAATTTGCTGATTATGGATTTAATAAATCACACTCTGTAGGATATGCGACTGTTTCATTTAAAATGGCATATTTAAAAGCACATTATAGAATATATTTTATGAAACATTTACTTACTATGGTATCTGGTAATGATGTTAAAACAAGGCAGTATATAAATGAATGTAAAAATAATAATATAGAATTATTAATGCCATCAATAAATGATAGTGATTATGATTATAAGATAGAAGATGGTAAACTTAGATTTCCACTTACTGGTATAAAAAATATTGGACACTTAGTATGCAGAGAAATAATTGAAGAAAGAAAAAATGGTGAATATAAAAGTTTCTTTGATTTTATAAAAAGATGTTATGGTAAAAGTGTTAATAAAAAAACTATAGAGTCTTTAGTAAATGCAGGAGCGTTTGATATATTTAATTATAATCATAAAACATTAATTGAAAGTATTGATATTGGTATAAATTATGCTGAACTTGTAAAAGATTTAGGTGAGGAAGTTGTAAATGTTCCAGAACTTGATGTGACAGAAGAATATGATTCATCAGAACTTATAAAAAGAGAATATGCTTCATTTGGTTTTTATTTAAGTTATCACCCAGTACAAAATTATAGAAGAAATAGTTTTACTACTATGGACATAAAAAATAATTTTAATAAGATTATAAATATATATTTACTTATTGACAATGTAAGAACTATTGTAACTAAAAAAGGTGAAAAAATGGCATTTATAACAGGTTCAGATGAATATGGTGAAATAGATATGGTTATGTTTCCAAGAACATATGAAAAGTACTATAATCTAAGTAAGGGTGAGGTAGTACTTATAAGTGCTAAAGTAGAAAAAAGGATTAATCAGTATCAATTAGTTATAAATAGTATTCAAAGATTCTAGAAATTTCTAGGATCTTTCTTTTATTGACATTTTTATATTTTATGGTATTATATAATTCACTAAAAAAGGGGATTATATTATGGAAGGAACATTTTTAGATAGTAAAGTAAATGATATGTTTTCTAAATTTAATAAGAGTGATTTAAAAGATTTATTAAATGAAATAGAAAAGTATTATTTAGAATATAGAACAAGCCTTGATTTATCCAGAAATATTACGTTTGGAGTAGAAATAGAATATGAAAAAGTATCTAAAAGAGTAGTGGATAGGTTTATAACTGAAAATTATAAAAATTGGATTTCAGAAAAAGATGATTCATTAATTACTGGTGGCGAAATTATATCTCCTGTAATGAAGGATAAGAAAAAATATTGGAAAGAACTTAGAGAGATATGTGAATTTTTGTCTAAAAGAAAAGCAGATACTCTTCATAATGCTGGTGGACATATTCATGTTGGTACTTGCACATTAGGTGATGATCTTGATGCTTGGAAGAACTTTATAAAATTATATACTGTGTATGAACATATTCTTTCAAGATTTTTCTATGGAGATAAATTTACTGCTAGAAAACGTATTCTTGAATTTGCAGAACCGGTCGCACCAATATTATATAATAGAATTGATATGCTTAATAATTCATCAACTGTTCATTCTTTAAAATGGAAGTTTCCTTGCTTGGATAAATGCCAAGCACTTAATCTTTGTAATGTAGATTTTTATAAACCTACATGTAATAATAAAAAAAATACAATAGAATTTAGAGGACCAAATGCATCATCTAATCATGTTATATGGCAAAATAATATAAATACATGTACAAAAATGTTAAGGTCATCTAAAAATTTAGATTCGGACTTTTTAGATTATAAATTAAGTAATGGTGATTTTACTTATGATAAAATGAAATATAGTGAAGTAAATATAGAAGAAGCACTTGAATTTGTTGATTTGGTTTTTGATAATGATTTAGATAAAGTATATTTTTTAAGACAATATATAAAAAATTACGAAGAAAATTTTAAAACAAATAAAGCAGTTATGGCAAAAAGATTTGTTAAGTAGGTGTAGTTATGTTAAGAAAGTATTATTTAGCGTATGGTAGTAATTTAAATTTAGAACAGATGAAAAAAAGATGCCCTAGTTTTAAAGCATTAGATACAATTGATTTACAGGGTTATAGATTAGTATATAAAGGTTCAGAAGATAATTATTCTTATTTAACTATTGAAAAATGCGAAAATTCATATGTTCCACTCGCATTATTTTCTATATCTTTATTTGATACAATTGCTTTAGATAACTATGAAGGATATCCATTTTTTTATTCAAAAAAATATTTTACTGTAGATGTAGAAGGTAAAGAGAAAGATTCATTTTTATATGTTATGAATAATGATAATGATTATCATATTCCATCAGATGAATATGTAGAAATATGTAAAAAAGGATATAAAGATTTTAATTTTGATGAAGCAATATTAGATAAAGCATACAGTGACACATGCAAAAACATTAAAAAATTAGAGTTAAAAAGATAAAAGTTGGTATTTTTACTATATTTTTATTCTTTTCCTATTTACAAAAAGAAAAATATCCGTTATAATCTATGTTGTAGTTTTGATTAAAAACAAGGAAAGAAGATGTATATCTCACCTGACTTATAATTAAGTAAGTAGGTCAAAGGCCATTTAAAATATAAATATTTTATTGTCTTTGATATTAGGGTGAATACATTGTATTCATTTTTTATTTGGAGGTGTTTTGCTATAGCAAAGGAAAAAGATGTGCTTATTAATGAGCAAATAAGAGCGAAGGAAGTTCTTGTAATTGGACCAAAAGGAGAACAACTTGGTCTAAAAAGTAGGGAAGATGCATTAACACTTGCATCTGTCGCAGGTTTTGATTTAGTACTTATGAATGCTAATGCTGAAAAACCAGTATGCAAACTTATGGATTACAATAAGTATAAGTATGAAAAAGCAAAGAAGATGAAAGAAGCTTCAAAGAAACAAAGAGAAAATAACACTGAATTAAAAGAGTACAGATTATCAGTAAATATTGATATTCATGATTTTAATACTAGAGTTAAACAAGCAAGTAAATATCTAGAAAAAGGTCACAGAATCAAAGCTAGTATAAGATTTAGAGGAAGAGAAATGGCACATACAGAACTAGGAAAAGATGTACTTATAAGATTCGCAGATGCGTTAAAAGAATTTGGTGCTGTAGAAAAACAACCAACTATGGAAATGAGAAGTATGTATATGATGATTGCACCAATAAAGAAGGAAGGAAAGTAAAATGGGAAAAATTAAGTTAAAAACACATAAGGGAACTAAAAAATCTTTAACAAAAAGAAATAGTGGTTCAGTAAAATTCAAAAAACCAGGTACTGGACATTTAACTGGTAAATATTCAGCAGATAGAAGTAGAAATTTAAGAAAGGGTTCAGGATTATCTAGTTCAGATTCAAAGAAATTAAAGAATCTATTAGATAGAATGAACTAAGATTAGGTGGTGAAAAAGTATGGCAAGAGTAAAAGATGGAAAAATAACAAAGGCTAAACATAAAAAAATATTAAAACAAGCAAAGGGTTATTTTGGTAGTAAACATAGATTATTTAAAACTGCTAAAGAACAAGTAATGCATTCAGGTAAATATGCATATAGAGATAGAAGACAAAATAAGAGAAATTTCAGAAAATTATGGATTACACGTATTAATGCAGCATGTAGAAATAACGATATTAGTTATTCTAAATTCATTGATGGATTAAATAAAGCTAATGTTGTAATTAATAGAAAAATGCTTTCAGAACTTGCAATCAGTGATGAAAAAGCATTTGCTGAATTAGTTAAAACTGCTAAAGATGCTTTAAATGGAAAAGTTGCTCCTAAAAAAGTAGAAGCAAAAAAAGAAGTTAAAGCTGAAGTAAAAGAAGAAAAGAAAGAAACTACAGATTTATCTAAAATGACAGTTGCAGAACTTAAAAAACTTGCTAGTGAAAGAAAAATTGCTGGAGCTAGTACAATGAAAAAAGCTGAATTATTAGAAGCTTTAAAATAATTTAAAAAGAAATTACAAGGAAACTTGTGATTTTTTTATTTTTTAGGGGAAAAGTAGTGTTTTACAGAGAATAAAACATTGAGAGGATATTTTTAGGTGAAGGAGGACAGAAGTTTAAAAAATATTCTTATCCTAATGAAAGGAGGAGGAAAAATATGGAGACATTTTATACTTGTAAAAATGATCGTGCATTTAAAGAAGTATTTTTAAATCCAAATAATAGTGATTTACTAAAAGCATTACTTGAATTTATTCTTAAAATAAAAATTGATGAATTAGAAATTAA
>ERZ827088.916-NODE-916-length-39835-cov-3.773404_pt1 | contig 39835 bp, 40 predicted proteins | sample MGYA00519922_ERZ827088 | MGnify/ENA primary metagenome ERZ827088 (study PRJEB31778, sample SAMEA3449254) | human gut metagenome | biome: human gut; feature: human-associated habitat; material: faeces | place: United Kingdom | collected 2010/2012 ...
CACACAAACGTAAAAAAAGATTAAGAAAGAACAGACATAAGAGCAAGTAGCCAACGCTTGTCTGTAAGTAAAGAATAGAGAACAAACTTGGACGGGCTCTTTACAGATTCCGACAAGTTTGTTCTTTGTGTAAACAAGGCTGTATAGAATCAAATAGTAAAATTAAAAGAATGACAAGCGAAGTTATAGTAGATGTTCAGCCCAAGGAGATTTCCATTGCATTGTTAGAGGACAAGAGGCTGGTGGAATTTCAGAAAGAAGGTCGGTCGGCCTCTTTCGTGGTGGGCAACATATACCTGGCAAAAGTGAGGAAACTTATGCCGGGGCTGAACGCATGCTTTGTGAACGTAGGCTATGAACGCGATGCTTTCTTACATTACCTTGATCTTGGCCCTAAATTCAACTCTTACACCAAATACCTCAAACAAGTAACCAGCGACAAAAAGAAATTGTACCCATTTTTCCCGGTTCCTTGAGTCGCCAGATACCATGCCTCCTGTAACCCGATCTCCACCAAACGCTGATAAAAACGTATTGCTACTCTCAAACGGGAACGGTTTTCCTGTTGTTTTATCGTATTCGCATCCAAGTAGTTCGCTGCCGCACTCCTCACCCGCGTTATTGACCCCACCCTGTAAAAAACCGAATTTCCAACCTTTCCCCGAATATTTTCGTCTATTATTGCCATCGCTCGTTTGTTTAAGATTTTTCTTTGTTTTCTGAGGCAAAGGTAGGACATGCATCCTCCGTATAAAATTCTAATTCATAAACAACCGAATCTTTTCACAAACGACATTTTTCATTACATATTCGACATAAATCCCACATTTCCCTCATCCATAAAAACACACCCCGCTCCAACAAAATCCCCCGAAACAATTCATGTAATAAAACGGAGAATCACCGACAAGCATCCCCAACAAACAGACAACAACAGCCTCACCCTCCCGAATCAAAGACACCCCTGAACGTCTTTGAAACGTCTTTGATTCGAAAGTGATACGTGTTTAATCCCTAAGAACACCCTGTACACACCGAAAGATGTACGGGTATTTATATAAATCATATGGCAAAGATTACCGTCCAAAATATGATCTATGCCAACGAAACCGATGTATTGAACGTGGCAATGTTCGGAATGACGGCAAAGCAATGCGGGAAACCAATTCCGACCTGAAAGGCAATATACGTGATTATGCCACTATCAACGAACTTATTTGTCCGTCAAACATGGAGAACCTCAATGCCGTGTTCATTGAACAGGATATGTCGCAAGGTGAACGGCTTGTCAAACTTAACCCAATAGCCATTCATCAGATGAGCGTGTTGGAAAACAGCGACAATAATGAGAGGAAATTATTGAAACATGAAAAATTGGCAATTACAATTTCCCTACACGCTGACGTCACAATCGTTCTATCTCTTCCTCTGTTAGTCCCGTGCTTAAAACTATTGTATCTAGGGAAACTCCCATTTTTTTCATATTCCGGGCAACTTTAAAGACTCCTTTTTCCTCACCTTCAATTAACCCTTCAGCTTTTCCCTCAGCCTTCCCTTCTGCCCGACCTTCTGCCTTTCCTTCTGCCCGACCTTCTATTCTCCCCTCTATTCTTCCTTCTATTTTTCCTTCTATTTTCCCTTCTATTTTCCCCTCCAGCTTTGCGGTACCCAGCACGTCATTTTGGATCATAATAGCATCCACATGACGATCATAATCAGCACGTTCCGTGGGGTTCATATTATAATAGACCAATTTTTCCCGAGCTTCTTTCAACCCCGGCGTGGTTGTATCGGGACGAATATAATCGTTTTTCAGGTAATCCAGCCACTCTTCAAGCGGAGTTGTCGCCACCTTGTCAAACTCGTTCACCCGGATCAAGAAATACTCCGGGAAGATTTCCGATGGTAAACGTTGAACCAAAGCATCCCGTTCTTTCACCGTCACTTGTAGGTGGTCTCCCGTGTGTACTCCCGTGAACGTATTTTGCCCGTGATACAAGTAATCATTTCCTTTCCCTATATCGAAATAAAGGATACTGATCGAGTACACTTTCTTCACTTCCGAATAAAGGTCTCCCAATGCCATGTGTTCAGTGATCGCCTTGGCTACGCCATAGAGAATTCGTTCTAAAAAATATAATTCCCGGGTAACCTGCACTTCCACGATAATAATCTCGTTCTTGCTATCCCGAGCCTTAATATCCACTCGATTGAACTTGTCGTCGTAATCCTGTTGATTACTCTCGCTTTCCAGAATATCGATGATATGAATCTGCCGGTCAAGCAATACGGTCAACAATCCTTCTAGCACGTCAAAATTCGCCTTGTTCCGCAACAACCGTTTTACGGCCCAATCAAACCGAATGTATTTATCTTTCTCCATGATTAAAAATAATTTATCTATCTCAAAGGTAGGTATTTTTAACGATAAAGGAAAGGAAAAGGAAATTAAAGATTTATTTACTAGCAAATTAAATACAAATCTATTACCCCTCTTTTAGCTGTAATTGACATATCACATACCAACACCTAGGAAAAACCGCCGATGGCCGATTCACCAGGCAGATTGATGATTAAATATGATAATTATAACTCTTATTTACTATTTTGCCGGGAGTGTTCCGGGAAATGTAGCACGTCTAACAAACGGGAACGATAAGCCCGACCTACCGGGAACCATCGGTCTCCGATTTTCACGCTGTTGCCCACAAATGTATCGATGTAATGCCAGTTCAAGATAAAACTCTGGTGTACCCGGATGAACGTGTCGTCCGGTAAAGAGTCTTCCATCACCCCCAAACGATAAGAAATCATCACCCGACTCCCGTCGATCGCGTGAAACTCGCTGTAACTACCCGATCCCTCGACGTAAAGGATGTCAACGTACAAAAGCCGCCGGCCATAATTCTCCCACCAAAGAAATATATGTCCCTCGCCGTAACGGGGTCCATTTGAATGTATTAACGTATTGGTCTTTTTGTTTTCCATAGATTATTGATTTTACACCTCGTAAAATCAGCCTCGGCGGTTGTAGTGATTATTGACATGCAAACAAAACCGGAAAACAAAAGGCCAATTAGTAACAAACTCTTCACATCGCCCTCCTATAAGAACAACACTCCAAACATCAGATATTCAAACTGAAGGACACGTACTTTGATAGAATTTCCAAATTCAAATCTGTAACATATCGGAACAATTCGATCTTTAAATTTTGCCAAGGTATAAGGATCATAGTCGTTATATTTTATTTTGAACCAAAAACTGACAAATCGACGCCCTCGCCGGGTTTTCGATTGCTGATAGTCCAAAATTTCATACTTCACACCCTTCATGTTCTCCACGTAACCTTTAGGAGGAAACAAACCCGGAAAAGGATTATCATAAGTCATGCAAGAAATGACAGAATCCCCACATACTTGAATATAAATCGGAACATATAGCTCCCCGTACCACTCTCACTGGTAAAAAACTCTGGTATCTTTAATCTTTTCTCTAAAAAGGATCGCCCCTAAACTCATCCAAGAGGCGGTCCCAATTCTATACGCTCCTCTCACTTACTTATTTACTCTTCTTGTTTTTGGCTGTTCATCTCCGCCTCATTCTTTTTGATCAATCTATTAAACTCGTCTTTTGGCAATCTCCATGGGCTAAACGTACCAAACATGTCATAACAACTCTTATTCAAAAAAATAGTCGTGTACTCATTTCCACTTCCAAACGAACCACATACGTCTAAAAGAATCTGTCTACCTCCTTCACTATCTGGATCCAATACTTGGAAATCTACTTTCTTGAAAGTTTTACATTCCTCCTTTATTAAATTATGATAAAAATTTTTCAATGTATTCTTGGGAAATCCTTCTAATTTTTGAAACGCTTCGTCCGGCATAGAAAATTCCACGGTGAAAACACGTCCATTTTTATCAACAAAAAGGTTAAGATTAAATCCTTCTAAAGCTTTTATCTCGGGAGGAAATATTTCCCAAAGTTGATCCTCCCAATCATAAATAGCCTTGTTCACTTCGTCGGAATTTAGATTATAATTAATTCCTCCCGGGTATTTACTCTCAAACCGTTGAAAACATTCTTTAAAATCAGAGACTCTCAATCTCCAATAAAATTCTCCCAATTCATAGGTCTTCCTTATAGGAATAACTTCCAAACCGTTAATAACTCTTTTGGGCAACGTATCCACAACGTATGGATACCATTGTGCATTTGCGATCATGGTACATGACAAGCATACGAATAGTGTTATAATTATTTTTTTCATCTTTTCGTGTTTTAAAATTAATATAATGAATCTGTGTTATTTAATTTTACCGTAAAACCAAATAATACCTAACAATCGTGGTCTATAGCCATTCAAATCTGCTACCTTTATTTTTGTATCTTCTATCCAAAATAGACGGGATATACCAAACTGGATAAAATTCTCTGAGAACTGATCCATATTCTGAACCTCATTTTTAAGAAGCTTATCCAGCCACCCTAAATAACGTATATATTCATCATGATCTATTTTCATCCCTTGATATTCATACGGAAATGTACTAAAATCACGACGCATAAATAAATCGGTCAAAACCCTTATCTCGTACTCTTCCCGAGCGGCATACAATCGCTTCCGGTACTCGTCAACCGAGTAAAAAGCAAAAAAATGCAATAACTCATGTATCATGTTTTCTATCTTAAGGTTTTCTACACCAGAAAAACCTATTTCGGAAGAATTAGGATTAAACCAAGATTTCCTTTCATCATCATGTCTTACTGCTACTCGAAACTTAAATCCCCTATTTATCAAATCATCTACAACATCACGCATTTCCGGAATAAAGCGATATATGCTTTGAAGAAAATTCTCCACTTTGCCAAGATAACTCTTACTATCAGCGGATTTATCGTAATCGATAAGCTTCTTCACCCATTCCTCGTACCCGGCAAAAGGTGGCGATGTCCTACTACTCAAGGTCTCCAACCCTTGTTCGTCTTCTACCATATCCATCTCGTTGACACAACTACTAAGTGCTAACAAGATAAATAACAAATAACCGATGTTTCTAAACAATTTTGTTTTCATAAGTTTATATGTATTTAGTTTTTAAAATTAGGACCGCCCCTTGGATGAGTTTAGAGACGGTCCTGATTTAACACACGCCTCACATTTGCTATTTTTTCTTTTTCAGCATCTCGTCGATCTTCTTCTCCAAGTCTTTGCCCCGGAGATTTTTAGCCACAATACGGTTTTCACCATCAAGGATGAAGGTGCAAGGGATTCCTTTCACACAATAGTCTGCAGCAATTTCAGACTGCCCACCTTTCAAGTCCGACACGTTCTTCCAGTCACAACCGTCTTGCCCGATGGCTGACAGCCATGCCTGCTTGTTATCATCAATAGAAACACTGATGATCTCTAAACCTTTGGGACGATACCGCTTGTAGATTTTTATCAGGTTTACATTCTCCTGACGACAGGGCAAACACCACGAAGCCCAGAAGTCAACCACTTTTACCTTCGCCTTCGTCTCGTGTAAAGACAACACCCCACCGTCTGCCAACGGGGCGCTGAAATTGGGAGCAACAGCTCCCACAGTCACCTTTTCCAGCTTAACCAACTCGTCAGCGACTTGCTTGCCATAGATTGTTGCTCTCGCCTCTTCTCCCAACGCCTCGTAGCGTTCCTTCAACTTTGCATCATCCAGAATTTGCGCCATCTTGGAGGCCACCACGTAAGCCGCCACGAAGGAATTGTTGTACTTCTTCAGCAAGGCCAACTCTTCCGCATCCGCTTTATCCACGATTTTCTTAAACTCCCTCTGTAATCCCGCCTCTTGCGAGGGATTCATTTGGACTTGAGCTTGTATTTGCAGCCTTTTTTGTGCCAGAGACTTATCCAAATCGTTAAATTCCCTCCATATTTTCTGTGCCTCGCCACCACCTTCCACGACTAGCTCGTTTGTCCCCATCGTAATCGTGTAATGGGCATTCTCCAACATTAAAGCTGCCAACAAGGCATTCTTTTTCATCGGCATCAGATAGACCAATGTCACTTCCGGCATCCGGCCCGTGAACTCGAACTCGCCATTCGTGACCGTGGCTTCGCCAATATCAAGCATCCCCTTATCCGTATTGGCCACCAACAGTAATTTACCGTTGACCGTGTTCCCCAATTTTCCTTCAATTTTATAACTATCTTCTTGTGCCATGGTAAACAGGACGCAACCTAATAACATACATACTGTAAATAAAATCCTTTTCATCTTTTCCGCTTTTTGTTGTTGAGAAGTGGCTGAAAGCCCGCTCACCGTAACAAACGGGACTTTTCAGCACTTCCAATATTCATGTTTTAATCCCGCTGTCTTGGGAGTTTCAATGCCGGTTCCTTCTCCGTCTTCGGGTTAGCCTTTTCAATCACCATTCCGTCCACGATTATCCCGGCGGGATAAATCATCGAGGCAGGGTAAGCATTCGGCAGGTAGTTCATCACCTCTTCCTTCGAGGATATGGCAACCAACTTCAACAATTTTGTCAACTCCGGCATACGGAAGCCCGTGGTACGAACACGGGTTTCTTTCCCGTCTTTCAGGTCTACCCGGTACACGACAAGTGCCGACCCGGAAATACCTCTCACGATGTAGGCACAGGATTGTCCGGCAGCTTTCGCCGTCTTGATCAATAACTTTTTCATCTTCTCGTGAGCAATGCCCTTCTCCGCTTGCACGTGGATCGTTCCCGTACCCGTCACCAACGTCGGGCTCTGCGGGGACATGATGAAACGAGAACTACCTGTGGTCTCCGGGGCTTTCAATGCGGGGATTCGCCCATTCAGCATTTTCTTGAATACCCCCTTTTCTACCAACACCATTTCCGGTTCCGGCGTAACTCCGTCCCCGTCCACCTCATAATAACCATATAGCGGAGTTCCGTTATATTCCTTCTTGTTCGTGTAGTTCTTTACCGTCAAACGCTCGTCCACGATCTTTTGGCCAAACTGATCCGCTAATCCCCGCCCCGTAGGCATAAGCGAACGGGCCGCAATTAACCCACCGCGATAGAGCAGATTATTCGCCAAAATAGTAGCCACGGCTCCCCCCTCGAACATGATCGGACCGTTATAATATTCCGCTACGGGAGGAGCTGCTTTTAGCTGCATCAATCCCTCGGCAAATGTTTTTACCCGTGCTTTCAATTCCTCAACCGAAGGAATCTCTGCCGGATTTAACAAGGAAAGAGAGAATGAATCACCCAAGTTCGAACCATCATCACCACGGACTTCCGCGGAAACCGTGACACTCACGTATCCACCGGGCTCTTTCAGTTGTACCCCTTCCATGGTCAGACGGTACATATCCATTTCCATCCCGTTGATCGCCACGCTGGAATTATAAATCTCCTTGTACTCGTTGAACACGGCAGACGCCTCGGTCACCAGCCGTTCCAAGACATCTTGATCAATCTTGTAGGTCTCCGAACGCTCTTGTACGCGGGTAACCGCTGGCAGAGGTTGCATATCTGCCAGTGCTGCCTCTTCCGATGGAAGTGGGTTCTGTTGCAGATAATTCATTTTCTGCGCCATCATACCCAATGCGTACTTGTACATCATATCCGATGATTCCCACAACCCACGACGAATCACATCATAGTCCACCTCCGAAGGTAATTGTGCGGGAGCGATCTGTTCTTGATATTGCGCATCACTGTTTCTCTGGTAATCACCAAGCAAAACTTGAGTACCGCCACTCATTTGCCACGGGGACACGTTCGAAAGCATTAATCCTCCCAACGAGGCCGCCATCTGAAAGTGACGATAACGGGCTATCGTGTACGAAATATAATAAGGTTTCGGCCCGTTAGGGAGGACTAAAGCCGCCTTATTACGTTCCTGTTCGGAACGCATCGCGGCAAAAATAACACCATCCGGATCATTCTCTTTCACCATTTCCGGTTTCGGAGAAGGCAGTATCGGGGCAATATCACGAGCTTGTGCCCGACGTTGCGTTTCGATCTTACTCACGAATATCGTGGGAGAAGATGCCGTCACGGGCACCCATCCCGACTCCGCACCGCAAACACCCGTGAAAACACTGGGTTCATTCCCGGCAGCCGCAATATTGGAGAACATGGATAACGGGGTACCGATCAAGTCCACCCCCCGCACCAACTGATCCGGGCGACCATCCACGAAGACCCGGTATACTTCCAAGGGTGTCACGTTGAAGGAATTCAGACTTCCGCCCTCGCCCGTGTACGTGAAACCACTCGTCACGGTCCGAAAATAGTAACCGTATTCCTTTCCCTGCTTTTGAGCCTCTGCCACCAACATAGCCCGAAGTTCATCCTCCGTGTAAGGGTGAGAGGTCTCTATGATCAAGTTGGATTGCCGGGAAACGGGATCGCCACCGCCAGAAGTACGACCATGGCCGTTACTTGACGGGAACCCATCCAGCGGAACCCGACTCATCAAGAACTCTTTCAACACGCCATTCACCACGTTATCCACCCGGCGAGCTTTCACGCCCTCGTCATCATACACGTAATGACCATACAAATCGGTATCAGCATAGCGTTTTAACAAAGGCGCACAATACACTTGGAATTCTACGGGCAACACTTGCTCTCCCACCATCTTCTTGAAAGTTTGACCGCCCGATTTCAATCGATGACCTTCCAGACGATGGCCAAAAATCTCATGAAAGAACACCCCACTGGCAGGGCCCGACAGGATAGCAGGCCCCGTGTAAGGATCAGCAACCGGAGCATCACGCAAAGCCAACAATCGCTTGATCATGTCCCGTGCATCGGCAATCATCCGGTCATTATCCGGCAAGTCATCAGGCGTGTAAGCAAAATAGTCCCTGTTCAACGGCAATTCCATCCCGTCTGCCGCTTTCAGGGATGCCATTAACATCACCCGGGTGGCTACCCGGTTCTGCACTACCAAGCTCCCCTCGCAATTCACGAAATAGGTACGCAATATCTGAAAACTAAAACTGGCTGATCCCTCGCTTAACTCGGGACAAGTTTTGAACACGGCAGAAACCTCGTTCAGACGCTGTTCCCAAGCCCGTTTAATATCCATTTTTTGCCTTCCGGCAGCCAAGGGTGCCTCGTAATAACGCACCATCGGGGCATCGGAAAAACAGGGGGCTTTATCCTCGTCCTCCACGCTCACCGTGGCCCGAGTCTTTGCTTGATCATACATATTACGAGCAAACTCGTAGCGTTGCAATGTTTCCCGCCAAATCGCTTCCCGAATCGCATCCGTGGCATCATCATCCAAAGGCAAAACTACCCCTCGTGCTCCCCGTGCATTAGGTCCGGCAAACCCACCCTGCATATTATACTTGAAATTATCCAATTCCGGGCTACCCAACCGGATTTGCGGCACCAACGTTCTCATACGATTCTCGTTGGAAGTTGTCACGGCCCCGAACGAGCTCACGACCGTTATCGTGCGGTCGTCCATCGCCCGCAGGTTCATGTAATAGGGAATACTTTCTTGTTTTTTCAGTTGCTCCATGCAGTACACCAGCTCTTGTTTCATCAGTTGCAGGAGACGATCCTCCTGTTCTTGAGCGAAAGCACCGGAAAAACACAATAAGAGTATCCCGCTAAAAAAGAGTTTAGTAAAATGATTGATTTTTAGCATACTTTTTTAGATCTGTTTGTAGAAGGTGTGCCAAAATTCTTTGACACACCTTCTTTTTAATACTTATCAAAGTCGCTCAAGCGAGCATATAAAGACATCTTTCTTTACTTCAATTTGAAGAGAAGAATATCACCCAAAGCGATCGCACAGTTCCCTCCCGGGTCCGTACCGTCTTGCAAGGTAAACTTGATGTAACGTACCCGCCGAGAACCTTCAGGGAATTTCAATAAAGTAACCTCACCAGAACCTCGTCCCAGCTCATTGGTTTCAAAATAAGTGACATTTTGCCAATGACCTCCATCGGTTGATACTTGAATAGAAATTTGAGAAGGCATAATATACTGCATTCGTCTATCCATCATCGGGTGATATAAGGGTTGCGCTATTTTTATCCCGCTAATCTCTGTCTCTTCCAGTAATTCCATTGCCATCTCGTACTTACGAGGTACAGTATTAGACGTGGTTGTCCATGTCGTTTGATAATCATCATCTAACAAGGCATCCAAATCGGCATAAAGGTCCGAAGGAGAACAGTTTATTTTGCTACCATTGTCATACGTTTTTAAAGCTTCCGGCTGAATAATTTCCATCGCGGGAAGCGGGGAGAATCCCATGTGTTCCATATACGGGGGTTCTTCATATTCAAAATAAGGGATATTCCAACCTCCATACCATTCGATTTTCAATCCCAAAACATCCGGTTCACTTGCCTTATCCAACACCAGCAGACTCCTCCCTATATCACTCCGTAATTTAGGATAATCGTCATCCGTCGAATAGCCATGCTCTTTATCTAAATACCGATTTTTCGCAAACACGAGTTTTTTCAGATTCGGGCAATACAACACGTCCTCGAAAGTTTCGATATCGTAATCAAATTCCAATTCTGTAACTTTCTCAACAAATTTCTCAAATTCCGCCTCCTGTTCTTTCGTTTTGTTCGAATATCCATAACGACGCTCGATCGCATTCACAAATCCCGAACTGAAAATCTTTGTATAGCTCAATGCCAACGGGTCAAATTCAATCAAATCCGGACAACCTTCCACCCTTCCTTTCCGAAGCACATAAATCGTGTCCGTCGGGTTCACGCTCACATCATCGATCGTGATAAAAGCACTATAACTGGTTTCTTTATCAAACGTATAATATTGAATATCTCCCTGTGTATTCTTGTATTGCAGTTTAATCTCATCAATATTCTCGTTCCATTGATCGGAGAAGAAAATCAATTTATTTTTCAGGAAGTACGGTTTCACAACTCCTCTCGTGAATGCCAGCATAATCTCATGTTCTCTCGTGTAAGGACGTCCATAGGTGGTTTCCACCAAAGACTCGTTACCCGCAAAATCTATGGCACTCACGTCGAAACGGTAAGTCCCATTTGTCAAATTTTTCAACTCGTAAGACTCGGTCGTACTGGGAAGTAAAATCGAATCTTTCAGGTCTTCACATGACCATTTTACCTTGATTTTATCAACGGTAGCATCCGTCCCGTTTATCCATTCCACAAGCAAGCGTTCCCAGCCCGGAGTGGCATGAACTTCTGTACATTTTGCCACATAACGGATCTTCCCGTCTCCGGCATAATCACTATACGTGTCTTCCAGACTTTCACCGCACCCCACCAACAAGGCTGCCACCGCAAATAGATTTATGATGTATTTTCTCTTTCTCATAACTTAATCCTTTTTCACATAAACTTCCAGTTCCTGTAACGTAAAATACTCTTGTAAATTACGATTTATCCCGTCTTCTTTCGACGTGTCAAACGTGTCGTGTACCAGTACTTTCAAGTAACGATACTTGTCGTTTACAGGAGGGAGTTGAATATCCACGTAAATCGGGTCTTTTGTTTCCAAATCATTCACATCCTTGGGCGCTAACATCAGATCTGTCGTAAGACGTGACCACCTTTTTGTTACCGCCTCACGTTTAGGATCTTGATTCAGTTGTCCTAGATACACCCATCCCTCGTCATCCGGATCTGAAGATGCGCTGTTACCATACACCGACATTTTACACGGCACTTTATCTTCGTAAGAACCGATCCACACGTTTCCCCAAGTAGCCAAACCAACGGCATGATTTGCATGCATGGGATAAAGGCAATAAATACGAATCCATGCCGGAGTCTTTGGTTCTCTCAAATCAAGAATAATCGGTTTTTCGTAGGAATAAGGTCCGGCAAGGTAAGCTCCATAAATTTCCGTACCTTGACGAGAATCCTTATCTTCATAAGCAGAAGCTATCAAACGTTCCAATCCTTTCAATTCCCCGTCAAACAGATATTTCACTCCCGTCTTGGCCTTAGCACTTTCTCTTGACAAACCGAAATCATTGAAATCACTGGCTGACATCGGCCACTGTTCAGCCCGAAAAGCATCAATGTCCGGATAAATTTCCTGTCTTACACGGAAACCATGAAAATCTTCCGTGCGGACAATCACCGTATTGCTTGCTCTTTCCTGTTTTTGTATAAAATTAACCGTATCTCCTTGTTGCGTGATCGGGAAACTACTCATCAGAATCGTATCTTCCTTCTGCGTCAACGGGTTTGTTCCCAAGTAAAAAACATGAACCATTCCGGTAACCACCGAGGGACTCTTGTAAATCACCTGAAAACCATTCCACGAGGATCTTACCGTCAAGTCATCGAAGAAGGACCAAGGCGCACTGTCCAGCGTTGAAAATTCATATTCCATGGCTTCTGATTCTTCATTATTCTGATTCACAAAAGAGATCCGTGCTTTTATCCCTTCCTGATTTCTGGTAAAACCATCCAACAAAACCGAGTCTCCACTATAACCGCACGCTTTCAATATATCAAATCCTTGCCAATCCTTGTAACGGATATTCATGGCAAAGATGTCGCTATTGTTCGGTAACCTGTAATGCATCATTGCTCCTCCCGCAACCGGAGTAAACTTGATCTCCAGTCCCTCAGTCGATGGCTCGAAAACCGAATCATCGTCCTCACAGGCAAACAAACCGAATATTACTAATAATAAGAAAATGGTATTTTTCATCATTCTATCTTTTTAAGGATTAAAATCTACAATCATAAATCCATCATTTACCTACCACCCCATCCCGGGTTCTGCACCATTCCGGAAATCAAGATCTCTTCCGCATCAAACGGATCAAGATAGTCCCGCGGAGCAATGAATTTATTACTGCTATACACCACGACCGGCCCTGTTTCATAGTTATAGAATGCCTGATCCGTGGTCCCGATAACATTCCAGCCATATTGTTTTTCATTCATCGTCTGGTGGGCTGTCAACCAGCGGCGAATATCCCAGTAGCGATGTCCCTCGAAGGCAAACTCGATGCCATATTCCTGATGAATAATATCCCGCATCCCAACTTTCGTGGTTACTTTTACCGGGTTGTTGGAATAACTCCCCCAAGCTTCTCTCACGGGTAAAACTCCAGCACGTTCGCGCACCTTGTCCAACGGATCATACACCCGGCTATCCGGCTGCTCCAAATATTCATTCCAAGCCTCCGCCTGCATCAGGTAGACTTCGGCAAGACGGATAATAGCTGCCGTTTCATTTCCTTGTAAGTTATTGGCATATCCTAAAGTATTGAACCACGAAAACAGGTGTTTTTTCAACCAGTAACCGTTGATATTCTGCCATGAGTTACTGACAATAAAGTCATATTGCGTTCCCCACGGTTCTTCTCCTTTATGTGCTTTTACAAGAAAATTATAGTCCTTGTCTGCCGTATTTGTTCCGCGTTGCCAATACATCCGATCTCCCGCAATACAAGCATAGAACCGGGGTTCACGACGAAGATGAAGATTCACCACGTCGATATTCATCGGAACGACACCTTCGTACACGGGGCTACTCTCGGAAGCTAATTTATAACGATTGCTGTAATTCCATGTAATATCGGCATCAATGGGTAGCCCGTTCGCCGTGTAGTACATTTCCACCATTTTCATAGAAGGAGAAAGGCAACCTAACGCTTGAGAGTCAAAATTATCGTCATCACCAACCAATCGCGGCAAAATAAATTGGTAAAATGTAGACGGGTATTTCCATTCTAACAAGTATTCCGAATTATTAAAGCGAGAAAACGACATATTCTCAATATCAGCCATTTTATTTAATAAATCGGTCTTTTTCCCGGTCGCACCCGAGACTAAAGCCCGTCCGCCGTCCTCACACATTTCAGCGGCCTTATCAGCGGCCTCCGCAGCTAATAACCATTTATTCCGGTCATAAGTAGAATTAAAAAGTAATTCCCCATTCTTGTTTTTAAAGTCGGAATAAAACGCATTCCCGTTGAAAAGAGGGGAGGCAGCATAAAGTAGCACTTTTGCTTTCAACGCATACACAGCTTCGAGGCTAAACGTATGACCATAATTGGATATCCTCTGGCTATGTTTAGGCACGTACTCCATGGATTCCTCCAATAAATTAATGATCTCTTTGAAACAAGTGTCCACGTGTTGGCGAGGTAATTGATAATCTTTTACTGGCAGGTCTACCGGCATATTTTGAGGAACCAAACAAATGGGACCATAACGGCGTACCAATTCGAAATAAACATACGCTTTTACTGCTTTCACGTCTGCCTTCCACCAATTACGATCTTCCTCACTCATGTTATAGGTATGGTCCACATTTTCAAGGAAAATATTACAGTTGCGGATAACGACATACATCCTATACCATATTGACCCATAAGGATTTTGAGACATCTGAAGACCATCAGCAATCTTTAACCCGTCAAGATTATACAATGTAGAACTATGCAGGGCCTGACAAGTTACAAATTCATCCGCTCCAAGATAAGCCGTATTAACCCTAAAATCGGCGAATATGTTGTTCAACTCGGCATAAAGTCCTTTCCACCAAAGCTCTACTTTCGTGCGTTGTTCAAAAAGCGATTCTACCGTTTCAATATCTTTCTCCGGCACCATATCAAGGTAATTACACCCGGGGAGCAGAAGAATACCACAAAGTATTGATAATAAATATTTTTTCATTCCTGTATATATTTAAATTAGAAACTTAGGTTTAACCCGATCGACCAGGTGCGTTGAATCGGATAGTTAAAACCATTGTCCCCCAGCTCCACATCCCAAACCTTAAAGTTCGTGATCAGGAAAGGATTATTGACACGGGCGTAGAATTTCACCGTTTGCATTCTCAATCTTTGCAGGAATTCCCGCGGAAGATTGTAAGCCAATTCGATAGAAGTGCAACGCAAGAAACTACATTCACGCATAAAATAAGTTGATCTTCGTTCTTCTGATCCGGTCCATGCTTCCTGAGGATTATGTGCGGTTATTGATTGCGTGGAAAGGCGCGGCCAGAAAGGATGTTCCTTCATGTTATCTGCACTCCAATGGTCATCGTAAATCGCTTTCAACATAGCTCGGTTGTCCACAAACGGACTAATATTCTGAGGATTCATAAAGAAAGCCCGTTTCCCGGATCCCTGGAAAGCAAAACTAAATTCAATATTCTTGAAGTTAAAGAAACCGCTGAACCCGTAAATCACACGGGGAGTTGTCGGGAATCCGATATACGTGGCATCATTCACGTCAATGACTCCATCCTCGTTTATATCACGGTAGCGAATGTCTCCCGGCATGATGTCTCCTCCTTGGGTAGGAGAATTGTTGATCTCTGCCTGGTCACGGAAAAGTCCCTCGGCAATGTAACCGATCTGCTGCGACAGTTCATGCCCCTCTCTCCGTTGCCATTCCGGCTTACTCGTGGCTTCCTCGATCTCCCTATAAGTGGCCTTACTATACGTGAACGTACCGTTCAAAATCATCCAAAGGTCCGGAGTAAAAGCGTGTTGTATCTTACCCGAAAGATCAATACCCCGAGAACGAGCCTTACCCACGTTACCAATTTGCGGCTTCTCCAAACCAGTAGTCGAGGGCATCGTGTAACGATAATCCAGAATATTATGCCGAATTTCTTGATAAATGTCAGCATTTAGCTCCACAATCCCACCAAAGAACTTGGTTTCGATACCGATATTACTTTGTTCTGCAATTTCCCACGTGAGTTTCTCATTCGGATAAGAAGCCACGTAAGGCCTTGATATATTGTTTCCACTTGGAGCTGGATCTAACGCACTGTCATTATCCAGCAAAGGTAGATGCGTGAAACGCGGAGTTTTAATCACACCGTCATTCCCGACCTTACCCCACGAGAAACGAAATTTCAAGAAAGAAAGCCAATGAGCGGTGTGATCAGCAAGAAATCTCTCTTTGGAAGCAATCCAAGCCGCTCCTAATGCGGGGAAGAATCCGAATTGATGATCTTTGGCAAAACGTTCGGACCCGTTGTACCCAAAACTAGCTTCTGCAAAATACTTGTCTCTCCACCCGTAAGTACCGCGCATGGACACGCCCATATTTCGGTTAGGAATACCATCCAACACGGATGCGGTTTGTGAATAGGTTGTCTCCTGCGCATTAAACACAACAGTCAAGCTGGTCTGATGTTCTCCCCAAGCCGCCACGTGTAGCCCCCGTACCTCGTAACTCATTTGCGTGGATTGAGAACTATTCGTATGTTGACCATCTGTATCTTTTGTCAATGTCCTTGATGCCTCACTACTATTCAAAGCATTTAATTGATGTACTCCGGTTTCAAAATCATAGTCTTTCAGAGCATACATATAAGGAACTGTTTTATAAGCATTCGCGTAGTACCCCGTCTGGTTCATGGAAACGGAAGCCCGTAACTCCAATCCCTTGAGAAGAGTCGAAAGATTGTGTATATACTCTGCACGGGCCACAGCAGAGTAACGGCGACGATCCTTATATCCCTGATGCAAAATCAAATAGGGATTGGTAGTATTTTGATCCACGGCGCCAAAACGAAGATGCGGCCAGTTAGATGACTCATCTGCAGGATAAGTTGGAGCAAAATCCACCGGAGAAGCATTAAAAGCCAGATAATAGGCCTGCGATACATCGGCATAAGGACCGCGGTATTTATCCAAGTTCGCCGAAGTGTTAATGTTTAACCGAATTCCAGCACTCAAGTCAATATTCAAATTCGTACGGAAGGAGAACGTACTATTCTCGATATTACACTTGAACTGGTTCAAACGATCGGTCTTCAACATACCCTCGTCACGGACATAATTCACGGACGTGTAATATTGAACCAACCGGGAACCACCCCGGATATTCAATCCGGCACGATGATTAATGGAGTAATCGTGGAACATGATGTCATACCAATCATTCGCCGGATACACCCAAGAAGGATAGGAAGGAGAACCGGTACGTTCGATGCGCTCCACGCTATATTGCGGGGTGGCATCCGGGTTACGAGCCAACAATGCCTGATTGTACATTTTCATGTAATTGATGGGATCCACCACCTCGATCTCCCTCGTTGGCATACTCAATACCGCCTCGTAACGAACAGAGGTGTAAACACTACCTTCCTGTCCTTTTTTTGTCGTAATCAAAATAACCCCGTTCGCCCCACGAGCCCCGTACATGGCGGTTGCCGAAGCGTCTTTCATCACGCTGAAAGTTTCAATATCTTCAGGTGTCATACGAGAAAGATCCAACTTGGACGATTCTACACCATCAATCAAGATCAAGGGATCGATATTAGCCTTGGATTGGAAGGAAGTGATACCACGAATGTAAAATTTGGTATTCATTTCTTCTTCTGTCAACGCCCCGGGGATACCTCCCGTCTGCCACCCCACGATACCGGCGATTTTCCCGGCAAACTGGGAAGTCAAGTCACTACTTGAAGACTTCAAGGTTCTTGCATCCACGGTAGTGATCGCCGAAACCACGCTCTCTTTCTTTTGCTCCCCGAAAGCCACAACGGTTACCTCCTCGATATTTTCGGCCGTGGGGTTCAGACGAACATTCAATTTCGTTTTGCCTTTAAGTGGCACTACCTCTGTTTTGTAACCAATGAAGGAAATCCGCAAAGCATCCTCCGGCCGAGTATTGATCGTGTAACGTCCGTCAGCATCCGTGGCCACCCCTTGGGTAGTTCCCTGGATAAGCACCGTCGCCCCGGGAATAGGATTCCCTTTTTCATCCACAACTCGCCCGGTAACGGCAATCAACTGTACCGGTTTCTTTTCCCGGATGACTATCACGATCCGATTTTTCTCCAACACATAATCATACGGACTATCTTTCAATAGTGTATTGAGGGCTTCTTCCACGGTAATATCTGTTACTTCTAAGGTGAATCTCCGGTTCTTATCTACCGATCCGTTACTTTGGAAACCGTAATCAAGGCCCGTCTGCCGATTGATTTCGGCAAGGATTGTTTCCAGCGTGGCATTTTTCATCGAAATCGTTACTTTCTTTTGGATGACCTGAAACACACTGGATGTGGCCCCGAAAGTACTCTTTGGTACAGCACTTAGCGTCGCAGATACCAAGAATATGCACAACGCAATTTTTTTAGCGATATGAATACCGCCGATGTGATTTTTTTGCATAAATTTGTCGTACTAATTAATTAAATAGTAAATTTGATTTACTGTTTGATGGTCGCTATGATAAAGGCTCAATTTTATTCGATAGCGATTTCACGTGAAATTATCCTGCCTAGCGGGATAATTTTTTTGATTCAAGATGTTTACTTCACGGTGTAATGCCCCCTTTCTTCTATAAATTTGCAATTTGTTATTTTTTCAAGGAACGACACAACTTCATCTATCGGTGTCGTTTTATTTAGATTCATAGTGACTTCTATTTTATCCAGTCCTTCCCGGGATTCAAAAGAAACCCCGTACCAGATGGAAATATCTTCTAACACCAGATCCAAAGGCTTGTCCCGATAACGGAACACGCCGTCTAACCACGCCGTGGCATACAGTACATCCACGGGCTTTACCTTGACGTTTGCCGCCACCATATCATAAGACACTAATTCCCCGGGACTGACCCGGACTTCCTTGTGACCGGGGGATTTAAAACCGATCTTCCCCGCGATCAAAACGGTTTCGATGGCCTTTTGAGGACGTTCTTTCACGTTGAAACGGGTGCCATAAACCCGGATCTTCGAACCACCGACACTTATCTCGAAAGGAATATCCGATTTGGCCACGCTAAAATAGGCTTCACCCGACAATTCCACTTCCCGTTGTTTCCCAACGAATATTTCCGGGTATTTCAAGCTACTCCCGGCATTCAGCGTTACCTCCGTCCCATCGGCAAGGGTGACGTTATAGGTAAACCCGGCAGGGATGATCAACCTGTTGTACACGATTTCCCGCACGGCAGGCATGGTATCGTAGATCACCCGGTCGTCTGTAATCCGGATATTCGATTTCCCCGCGGTAGAATCCGCTTCTCTCTCTTTCAAGTTCAACTTGTTGCCATCCGCAAAAATAAGTGTAGGCACAGCAACCTGATGATCCGTTTTAAGGACACGAGGTATTTCCGCCACACCGAGATTTTCTTTTACCCCTCTATTCATCCACAAAGAAGTAAACACTAACCCACAACACAGAACTGCCGCCACAGAACCTGTTGCCCACATCAGGCGACGACGCATCCTCAGGCGACGTATCCGATGGTCAAACCGCATTCCCGCGGCCTCAACCTCTTCATCCGAAGGGATTTTCACGTTATCCAGAATTTCTTCTATATCTTTTTCAGTCTTCATATCTATGCTTTTTTATACATATATAAACCGAAATAGGAAAAACTACCGCGAAAACGTGATTTATTTTGAGAATAGTATAAGACCCGCCTATTTCAGCATTGTTAAGAGGCTCGGCAGGTCCTGTAAAATTGAAAAAAGACTTTATTATATTCTATTTTTCTAAATTCAATAATCTTTTAATCATTAGAATTATTTTGCTTCCCGTTCATTCGTTTTATCTCTTTGTCAAAATCTGATTCAAACAAGCGGTCTTGAACGATACGATATTTTTCAAATTCGCTCTCAGCAAACGATTTTGCTATTTGTGCAGTAACCTTTCCACTATTTTGCAAAATGTCTCGGTCATCGGCTTCCAAAAACTTATCAAGCCGTTTAGCCCAGTCATCCATCGTCATAGGAATATGTCTTTTTGCTCGGTCTTCCGCTAAATCCAAATAAGCATTGACAATACGCCCTAATGATTCTAATTCTGTTTCTGTCAGATAATTTTTGGCAATGGAGACATCCGTTTTGACAATCTTACCGTTAGGACTCTTTTCCCATGATGTTAACCCCATGTGCTCTTTTTCGGCATTTGCTCTTGACACTATCAGTTCAGCAGCAGTATGACCATGTATCGCATAATGCAACTTATTTTGAACCTTAGCAAAAAATTCTTTCGTGATTACAGCATCTTTGTTGTAATCCATTGAAGTCGCATAGATATCCGTTATCTTCTGGTAAAAGCGGCGTTCACTTAATCGAATTTCACGAATTTCGGCAAGTAGATGTTCAAAATAGTCTTCGTCAAGGAATGAGCCGTTTTCCATCCGCTTTTTGTCAATCACATAGCCTCTTATTGCATAATCCTTCAAAACAGATGTTGCCCATTGGCGAAAAGCTGTTGCCCGACCGGTATTAACACGGTACCCCACGGAAATAATTGCATCTAGATTATAATGTTTGGTCCTGTAAGTTTTACCATCCGATGCAGTTACCGAGAATTCCTCGGTAACTGAACTTTCATCCAATTCGTTCTCTTTGAATATATTTTTAAGATGTAAGGATATATTGTCTGTTGAGCAGTCAAATAGAACCCCCATTAACTTTTGACTAAGCCAAATCGTTTCGTTCTGAACTCGTACTTCAATGCCGTCTTCTTTCGCCTGATTGGTGAAAATGAGAAATTCGGCAGTACTATTACGGATTTGTAGTTTCTTTTTTTTAGTCATACTCTAAATTTCCTATTGATCGTAAACTTTATAGAATGTTGCGACACGTTCTTGATAAAATTTCCGCAAAACTCCCACACATCAACATTCTGTGCTTTGTCAAAATTATTAATGTATTTTGCAAATTTAGTGATTTATCTAATAACGTCCCCCTATTTATTATTTAATTTCTAACCTCATGCCATTGATTATCATCGAATTTTACTTTTCTTGGTGCCTTATACCGTTTTTTTTCAAAAAAGATTTACATTTGCATAAATAAATCTATATTGGATGCATGTCAAAACAGAACGATATAATTCTTTTGGAATCTTTTAATCGGCGAAACCCGAAAGCATTTAGTATCGTTTATCGAATGATATATAGAGAATTATATCTATACGCCACCCGACTTTTCGAATCCCTGAATGTTCCGGCAGAAGACGTTATACAAGACATCTTCACCGATATGTGGCTCCGGGAATCCGTCCAATTCTCGTCAATCCCTTACATCAAGACATTCTGCTTTATCGCCTTGAAAAATGCCTACAAGAATAAAATCAAGCATCTGGGATACCAACAACGTTTCAAAATGGAGAGTAAAGTTGAAAACAAATTTTCAGAGGACATCGAGCAAGTGGAGCTATACCATTCCCTGTACGAATCTCTCAAATTCCTACCCGGCGATTACGCCACGGTCATACGTATGTACCTCGAAGGCTGGAAACCCGAAGAGATTGCCACGAAGCTAGGCCTCGCCCTCCAAACCGTCTATAACAAACGCCGGGAGGCGGTTGTTATTTTACGGAAATATATGATGAAGTAATATAATTTTGATTAATCCTGAGACACAAAATATAATTATTAGGAAACATTCGAAATTTCTATTTAGTCATATCATTGTTTTTCAACCTTTTGATCTCTCTATCAAAGTCACTTTCCAACAAATCCATTTCACGTTTGCGATAAATCTCGAACTCTTTTTCTGCTTTTTCAATCGCCTGTTTATGCGAAATGTTTCCTTTGCCAATCAAAACCTTCCGCTTATGAGCAATAATCTGGTTGTCTAGTGCTTCTATCCAATCTTTCATTGTCATAGGATTCATTTCTAGAGCTTGAAACTCTGCAAAATCCAAGAAGCCGGAAACGAGCAGGTTCAAACGTTGGAATTCCATTTCAGACAAATAGTTCTTGGCTATTTTCACATCGTCTTTAGTTACATAATTGCCTTTGAAATTTGTCATTCCTACGAATGGTTTTTCATTATCCACACGATTGTATACAATTTCGGCAGCGGTGTTTTCGTGAACGGCATAGTGCAGCTTGTTTTACACGGTAGTGAAAAACATTTTTGTTATCTCGTCACGAGGGTCATAGTCCGTGGCTGTAGCATAAATATCCGTCACCTGCTGGTAAAAGTTGCGTTCACTACTACGAATGTCTCTGATGCGTTGCAAAAGTTCACGGAAATAGCGATTTCCTCCCTGCTTTAATCGTTCATCATCCATAGCAAACCCTTTTTGGATATATTCGTGAAGTCGTTGTGTGGCCCAACGGCGGAAACGCGTGGCAATCCGCGACTGGATACGATACCCTAAAGCTATTATCATATCCAAGTTATAATGGTCGATATTGCGTCTCACTTGTCGCTTACCCTCAGTTTGAACTAATAAGAATTTCTTATAAGTTCGATCTTCATCCAATTCACCGTCAGCATAGACATTACTTACATGTAGGGAGATATTCTCTTGCGTCGTATCGTAGATCTCCGCTAATTGTTTTTGTGTCAACCACAAATCTTCATCAGCAAAACGAACAGACACACGAGTTATTTCGTTGTCATCCTGATATAGGATAATTTTATTTTCTTCCATACGCCTATGCTTTTGATACCTCGTTCTTCAAACACTCTACAACAAATGCCGGGAGGCGGTTGTCCTGTTACGGAAATATATGGTGAAGTAATTAGCCACTCGTCTAGTTTAGAAACGAGGTGATTTATGGAATTACATTATAGTAAAACTAATTTTACGTCCAAGCCCTTGAAATATCTTAAACAACGTGGAAAGCTGAATATCTGCATGTCCATTTTCAATACGGGAAATATAACTTTTTTTTGTTCCTATCTTAGCTGCAAGTTGCTCCTGCGTCATACCCGCTTTCAAACGCTCTGCTTTTAATTGCTCCCCTATAATGAATGCCTCGCACCCATTTTCAAATTCATTACGTTCTTCCGTCCCGATAGCACCAAAATCTTCCGTGATTAAATCCTCAATCGGGGTACATCCTATTGCTTTCAATTCATCATTACTCATCATTTTATTCTCCTTTCCTGTCTTTACTAGCAAAATATTCATTCATAATCCGTTTAGCTCGTTCTATCTCTCTGAGAGGTGTTTTCTGCGTTTTTTTCTGAAAACCATTAAACAATATCACCAAATTACCCTCATCCATACAACAAAAAATCCGATAAATATTACCGCCCTCTTCAACTCTAACTTCAAAAAGTCCATGTACCCCAACAACTGCTTTAAGAAATTTCTCAGGAACCTGTTCTAACGTCATTATATAAATAAAAATCTGGTAGATTTTACGCAAAGTATCCCGAGATAAAGTCTTTTTGAAATCCTTAAAATAATTTGCATACGCTACTACTTGGCGAACATATTCTCTTTTTTCTGTCATAACAAGTATTTTTGCTTTCACAAAGATAACCAATTAGTGAACAAAAATCAATGATTTATCCGTTTTATTATTAGAAAATATCAACACGGATAAAACAGGAATAAACCAACTTTATCCTATGGTTAAATACCATACCAGGAAAAACTGTCATATCGTCCCTCGAAACCGGAAATATCACTAACTTTGGCATAAAAACAAGAATATGGCAACAACAATTATATTTAACGCCTGTATCATTACCATGAACGAACGCATGGAGTTGATCAAAAACGGTTCTATCCGGATAGAAGGTAATCAAATTAAAGAAATACGCAAAGATAAAATCGAATCTCCCGATGCAGAATATTTTGATGCCGAGGGGATGATCGTGATGCCCGGGTTTATCAACACGCACACCCATGTACCCATGACCATGTTGCGCGGATATGCCGATGACCTCCCGCTCCACACGTGGCTAAACGAACATATCTTTCCGGCAGAAGCACGCATGGTGACCCCGGAGAACGTGGCCATCGCTTCCCGCTTCGCCTTTATCGAGATGATCAAATCGGGAACCACGTGTTTCAACGACATGTATTTCTTTGAAGACATCATCGCCTCCGAAGCTAAAAAAGCGGGCATCCGGGCCGTCGTGGGAGAATCCTTGATCGACTTTCCAACACCGAGTTTTCACACGGTCGATAAAGGAATGGCTCGCTGTGAATCCCTCGTTCAACAATGGTACGGGGACAGCTTGATCCATCCTGCCATTTGTGCCCATTCACCCTATACCTGTTCAAAAGAGACACTACAAAAAGCCAAAGTTCTCTCCGAAAAATACAATATTCCTCTCCACATCCACGTGGCCGAAACCCGTAAAGAAGTGGAAGACATCACGGCTCAAACCGGCACAACTCCGGCGGAATACCTTTACTCGATCGGGTTATTGGACAGGAACGTGATTGCAGCCCATTCCGTTTGGCTAACCCCCAAAGAGATCGAATTGTACGCACGGACCCGAACATCAGTAGCCCATTGTCCGAAAAGCAATCTAAAACTGGCCAGCGGGATTGCCGACACGGACACTTACCTGAAAGCAGGTGTCAACGTGAGCATAGGTACTGACGGTACGGCAAGCAACAATACCCTTGATATGGTGGAGGAGATGCGCTTTGCCGCCCTCTTGCCCAAAGGAACAGGTTATAACCCGGAGGCGGTTGATGCCCGCACGGCATTACGCATGACCACCATCAACGGAGCAAAGGCACTCGGCATTCAACACCTCACGGGTTCCCTTGAGGTCGGGAAACGAGCCGATCTGATCGTTATCCATGCCGATGCCAGCAACATGATTCCCATATATGACGAATATTCCGCTCTCGTTTACGCCTCCAACAGCAAAAACATCCGCTTCAGCATGGTGAACGGGAAATGGATTATGCGCAACCGGGAACTTGTGTATATCAATAAAACGGAGACCATGGAGTTCATGAAACACATCGTTAACAGCCAGACTGACAACCAAAAATGATAACATGAAAATGAGTTTTTCATTTTCAAATTTCCATTTTCAATTCTCAATTATATTCGTTAGTTTTGCAAACCTTTTTACAAAGAAAGGAGTTTATAAATACTATAAACCCAATTAGATATGGAAAATAAAAATTATGGAGGACTCGACAGCGAGTTTACGGCATACGAAACTGCCGAGATTGTAGTATTACCTGTACCTTATGACGGGACAAGCACGTGGTTGAAAGGGGCAGATAAAGGTCCCGATGCTATTCTTGAAGCATCGGCTAACATGGAACTCTACGATATTGAAACGGATTCCGAAGTGTATACTCATGGTATTGCAACCTTGGAACCAGTGACAGAGGCCTCATCTCCGGAAGCCATGTCTCAGGAAGTTGAAAAACAAGTTGACAAGATATTAACCGACAAAAAGTTCCCGGTGATCCTGGGAGGAGAGCATTCCGTTAGTATCGGTGCTTTCCGGGCTTTTGCCAAACACTATGACAAATTCTCTGTTTTACAACTGGATGCACATTCCGATATGCGTAGCGAATACGAAGGTTCCACCCATAACCACGCCTGCGTGATGGCCCGGGCCAAAGAGGTGGCCACCGTGGCTCAAGTAGGAATCAGAAGTTCAGCCATCGAAGAAAAAGAGAACATCATGCCGGATCGTATTTTCTATGCTCATGACCTACATGATGCCAAAGAAGGTAATAACTGGATGTACATGGTGTCCCAAAAATTACACGACAACGTGTATATCACGATCGATTTGGACGTTTTCGACCCGGCTATTCTTCCGGCAACGGGAACCCCGGAACCCGACGGACTTTATTACAGAGAGGTGTTGAACTTCCTTAAATTGATTAATGAACGTCACAATATTGTCGGTTTGGACGTGGTTGAACTTTGCCCCAATGAAGTTAATAAATCATCAGACTTCTTGGCCAGCAAATTAATCTACCAGATATTAAGCATCAAATATCAAAACCAATCCAACAATTGATGATTTATGATTGAAGATTAAAGCATTAGCCTTGTGCGGCTGGAATCTAAAATTAAGAAATTGAGTCAATAAGGTCCTCATAATTGTACCTTATATTTTTAAGATAAATAAAATGGAAAAGAAAGATTTATTAAAAGACACTATCAAACACATCGACATCAAGTCGTATGACTCAACCCAATTGATCGACGCGATGCGCGATATGTCATTCACCTCTCGCGACACGGCCAGAGCAACCGATATTCTGATGATGATGGTCGGAGAGAAAGAGTGTACTAATATTCTTACCATTGCCGGAAGCACCAGTGCAGCCGGATGTATGCAGGTTTACGTGGATATGGTTCGTAACAAAATGGTTGACGTGGTTGTTTCCACCGGTGCGTCTATCATCGACATGGACTTGTTCGAGGCTCTTGGCTACAAACACTACAAGGGACACCAGGACGTACCTGACATGCAATTAAGAGAACTTTACATTGACCGTATTTACGATACGTTCATCGACGAAGAGGAATTACAAGCTTGTGACCACACGACTTTCGAGATCGCTAATAGCTTGGAACCTCGTCCTTATTCTTCACGTGAATTTATCTGGGAAATCGGTAAATGGTTACACGAAGGACACGCTGTTAAGAAAGACAGCTTGATCCAAACTTGTTATGAATGCGGAGTGCCTATCTTCTGCCCGGCTTTCTCCGATTGTAGCGCAGGATTCGGTATCGGTAAACACCAATGGGAACACCCCGACAAACACGTATCTATCGACTCTGTAAAAGATTTTATCGAATTGACCCAAATCAAGATCAAAGCAGGCACGACCGGTTTGTTTATGGTAGGTGGTGGAACACCGAAGAACTTCGCTCAAGACACTGTTGTTTGTGCTGAGATTCTCGGATTCGACGTGCCGATGCACAAATACGCTATCCAAATCACCGTGGCCGACGTTCGTGACGGGGCTTGCTCTTCTTCTACCTTGAAAGAGGCTTGCTCTTGGGGTAAAGTTGACGTTACCTACGAACAAATGGTTTACGCTGAAGGAACCACCGTTATTCCCGCTATCGCAAGCTACGTTTACCACAACGGACCTTGGAAAGAGAGAGAATACAAAAACTGGAACAAATTATTCCAAAAATAATTACACAAGAGGGAAGCGAAAGTTTCCCTCTTTCTTTTACCCGATCGAGGAATATCTCCACGTTTAAGCTGAGGAAAATTTCCCCACCTCTTCTACATTAATCGCCCGACATATACAATCAAAATTCAAGAGAAAGCTGTATATTTACTCATCGAAACGGGAGATGGAAAACAGAAAAATTATTCATATCGACATGGATGCGTTCTACGCCTCTATAGAACAACGGGATCACCCGGAATACAGGGGAAAACCGCTTGTCGTGGGGCGTCCGGAGAAACGCGGGGTCGTGGCTGCCGCCAGCTACGAGGCACGCCGTTATGGCATACGCTCTGCCATGTCGTCCCTGAAAGCCAAACAGCTTTGTCCCGACCTCATTTTCGTTGGTTCTCACATGGAATACTATAAATCGGTATCTATGCAGATTCACGAAATATTCCACGAATACACGGACATGATCGAACCCCTGGCACTCGATGAGGCTTTCCTAGACGTGACCGAGAACAAAAAAAACATCCCGTTAGCCGTCGATGTCGCCAGAGAAATCAAGAAAGAGATTAAAGAAAAACTAGGGCTCGTGGCCTCCGCCGGGATCTCTTACAATAAATTCCTCGCCAAGATTGCATCTGATTACAAGAAACCCGACGGGCTTTACACCATACACCCAAACCGGGCCCCCGCTTTTATCTCCAAACTCCCGATCGAGGCATTCTGGGGTATCGGCAAAGTCACGGCTCGTAAAATGCACTCACTAGGCATACACACGGGGGCTGACCTCAAGAAATGTACACAGACATTCCTTACCCGCAATTTCGGGAAAGCCGGTACCCTATATCACGATTTTGCCAATGGCATCGATCCCAGAATGGTTACCCCCGAAAGAACCCGTAAATCCGTAGGCTGTGAAAGTACTTTCGAGAATGACTTGACGAACTATATCGCTGTCATCATAGAACTGTACCACGTGACAACAGAATTAATTCTCCGGCTAGAAAAGTCTGATTTCAAAGGACATACCCTAACCTTGAAAATCAAATTCCACGATTTTACCCAAAAGACACGTAGTATCACTATGGCACACGAGTTACGAACAAAACAGGATATTCTTCCCCTAGCCAAAAAATTACTCAAAGATTTAGAACTTACGCAATTTAGAATACGCCTTCTAGGTCTCTCTGTGTCAAATCCTTTCGAAGAATTAATCACCGATGGCCCTTTACAATTAAGAATTAATTTTGATTAATTATGAAACCTTTACGTTCATGTGCCGTATATAGGCATATATTTTGAATGTAATCATAGTGTAACCGAAACTTAATACATAAGTGACAAGGTTACGATGAAAAACCGATACCTTTGTATCGTAATTCAAAAGAGACTTCGATTTTTTTTCATAAATTTGTTATTGGTATTTTGGGTCCCCGCTGAGACAGCGCGGACCATTTTTATTTTAGCATAAATCCTAACTTTTGTCTCCCTGTATTCGTATATAAACGTGTGTATCGAAAATTAATCGATATAACAGAAATTTAACTACTAATTTTTTTGTATATAAAGAAAAGCCGATACCTTTGTATCGGATTTCAAGAAAAGACTTCAATTTTTTTTCATAAATTTGTTATTGGTTGCCTCCTGCTGTGACAGCACGAGGCCTTTTTTCTTTCACCGATGCTAAACTAGCAAATCTTTTTTTACTCGCAAACATTTGCGTAAAATTTAATAGTGTTAAAAATTAGGTTTTTATTAACATGTTGATTATCTGATTGAGTGAAATTCACGTTAACACTTGTATGACAGAAAATTTACAAAAAAAGATCGTACCTGATTCATTTTAACAAATTCGGCACGACCTCTTTATTTTATTATTATCTATCAAATTATTCCAAATAGGTATACCCGTACAATCCGGAACGGTAATTGGACAAAAACTCCCGTCCTTCTTCTGCCGAGATAATTCCCTTTTTCACGGAAGAAGTTACCCACACCTCTACCGTACGAGCCATTCTTTTCGGCATAAATTGAACGTACTCCAACACGTCAGCCACCGTCTCCCCTTCAATCACCTTGTCGATCACGTAATCATCACCTTTCACTTTGATGTGGACGGCATTCGTGTCTCCGAACAGGTTATGCAGGTCACCAAGAATCTCTTGGTAGGCTCCCACGAGGAATACTCCTAAATAATACGGTTCCTTATTATTCAACTCGTGTACCGGAAGATGGTACGAGAAATTACGCGTCGAGATAAAATTATCAATCTTCCCGTCAGAATCACAGGTAATATCCTGAATTGTTGCCGATTTAGTCGGCTGCTCGTTCAAACGAGAAATCGGTATAATCGGGAATATCTGGTCGATTGCCCATGAATCAGGCAAAGACTGGAATAACGAGAAATTACAGAAATATTTATCCGGCAACATCTTGGAGATTTTCTTCAACTCGTCCGGGGCATGTTTCGTGGCCACTGCCATGTCATACACGTCCCTAGCCACGGACCAGAACAACCGTTCCACTTGCGCACGGGTGAACAAATCGATCAAGCCAAGATTAAACAAACCGAGAGCATCTTCCCGAATCTGCATGGCATCATGCCATGTCTCGATCAACCGGGGCTGATTCAGGTTCTCCCATAAATCATACAACTCTTTCACTAGCTCGTGAGCATTCCCGTCGATTTCCTCGTTTTCATCGAAAGCGGGCAGACTTGTACTGGCAAGCGCCTCGAAAATCAACACGGAGTGATGTGCAGTCAGAGAACGTCCCGACTCGGTGATAATATTCGGTTGCTCCAGATTATTCTTTTCACATGCATCTACCAACGCGGACACGGCATCATTCACGTACTCCTGAATCGAGTAGTTCATGCTGTTTCCGCTCGTTGCCGAGCGTGTTCCATCGTAGTCTACTCCTAATCCCCCACCAATATCCACAAAATGTATATTGTATCCTAAATTCTTCAATTGCACGTAAAACTGAGAGGCTTCCTTCAATGCCGTCTTAATACGCCGTATATTGGTCACCTGGCTACCAATATGGAAATGGATTAACTTCAAGCAATCCGTCATCTTGTTCTTTTCCAGAATATCCATGGCTTCCAGTAACTCGCTCGAATTTACTCCGAATTTACTGACATCTCCTCCGGACTCTTCCCACTTGCCACTCCCAGAACTAGCCAGTTTTATACGAATTCCTATATTCGGGCGAATTTTCAAGCGTTTGGAGATTGTCGCAATATTTCTCAATTCGTTCAATTTCTCGACAACCAAGTATATATTTCGTCCCATTTTTTGGGCCAAAAGAGCCAACTCGATATAATTCTCGTCCTTGTAACCGTTACAAATGATCATCGCATCGTCGTCAATATCAATCGACAACACCGCATGTAATTCCGGTTTCGAGCCTGCCTCAAGACCAATGTTATACTTGGTCCCGTGGCTGACAATCTCTTCCACCACCGGGCGCATTTGGTTCACTTTAATAGGATAAATGATAAAATTTTTCCCCGTGTAACCATATTCCGTTGCCGCAGCTTGAAAACAACTAGAGATTTTCTCGATCCGGTTATCAAGGATGTCCGGGAACCTTAACAACACGGGAGCCGATACATCCCGCACCTGAAGTTCCTCCATCAATTCCTTGATGTCAATTTTCGGTCCTCCGACTTTCGGCGTTACTGTAACGTGTCCCTTCTCGTTAATCGAAAAATAGTTCAGCCCCCAACCGTTAATATTGTACAGTTCTGCTGAATCGTCAATACTCCATTTTCTCATTTCTATTCTATAAGCTCATTAAGATTGATTGTCCGGCAAAGCTACAATATATTTTCAATATTATATGCTTAATCGCCTAGGATTTCACGATTTTAGCCATTAGATTTCATACTCCCCGGCATCATGCCAAACAGAATAACAATTCCGTCAAACAACCTCACATTTTCTGGATCTCCTGAATACCGTCCCGATTTATCACCAAACGGTAACGCTTGTATTCAACCTGCTCCCCATGTAGCAATTGTATCAAGAAATTAAGGTAATATATCTTGTCTCCCATGATCAGACCGTAATCCGCCTCTCCCCTCGGCACGTATAACTCATAGTCCCGTTCGTCCATTTTCTGAACGAAACTCCCCACGTTAAAACGCAAAATCTCGTTCACCCCGGCAATATCATACTGGCTATATTCGTCAAGCGCCTCAGGATCGAGTTGCACCCATTTCCGGTAAAGAATAATTTTCTCCCCGCCATTCCGATTATCCGCTTCCAACAAATCCGGCCGGGCTCTTCGCTCGACAATTTCCTCCGGGACTTTTCTTTCCGAGATAAAATCCACCCCGTCCTTGATCCACCCAACCACTCTCTCGTTCATACTGATCGTTGTCTTCCGGTCAAAATAGTTCTTCCCCAGCCGATGGGCAAAGTAAAAACGCATCAATTCCTTAATCCGGTCCTTCAGCATATAGCTCACCACCAAAGCCACGAACAAGGGCATTGTGAAATTCCCGTATTTTTTCTGAAATGAAAAAGCGACCACCGTGGCAAATATCATGGAAAGTCCTGCCGCAATACTATAATATATCTGCTCCACCAGTACTCCATCTTTTTTCTTCGATGCCTTCAAGAACAAATCACTCTCCGCATATTTCTTCAGCATCCCCCGCCGATAGATCACCGTCTGATTCCGATCCTTACTCTCCGGATCTGCCACGAGATAACCGTTCTGTTTCTTGTAATCAACCTCCGAATATACCAAAGACAACAATAACTTCACCGTCCGATCATAACACCCCGGATCAGTCGTCTTTAACCCGTCCAGTAACTTGAACGTATGAAACTCCACCAGATTGGAAAGATACTCATCCCCGAATGAGAAATAATTCAACGCTTCCCGGGGAATTTCCGGCACGTTAATAATGGCCTTCAAATCCCGGTACCGTCTCACAATCAATTGCACGCATTCAACATACCGATCGACCATCCCTTCCCGTTCACCACTTTCCACCTCATGATGAATCGTCTCTCCCGCCATCCCCCGAAGGGCACTTTTAAAAATGGATGTAAACATCTTGATCTGGTACTCGTAAGAGGCTAACGCATCCCTCGTCCCATCCGCCACCAAATGCTGGAATGCATCCTCCAAGAAAACGAAAGGCGTCCATTCGCCACTCGCAATCTCCTCCAACGTGTAGATCGGGGTGATCAAACGCACGTTGGACTTCACATCCCGATAAAAAGCCTCCTTGGGATAAGTCGAGGCATTAATATCCAAACTATGAGGAATGAAAAACCACGCGTTCATCCTGAACTCGTTCTCCCCCGTGTCCCGATCGACATGGTAACCAACCTTACATTCCACGGAGTACCGATCATGCAACTTAACCTGAATATCTATCATATCATAAAATCACAACGCAAGATACGAAAAAAAGTAATACTCTAAACCCAAAGGATCTACCTGGCAGAAGAATATCCTACATTAAGTATTCTTAAAATTGTTAGTTCAACTATTTAGAAGCGATTTGTACACATTTATTTGTTTCCTGTTTTTTTAATACATAACTTTGTTACACTATAAATCTAAAATAAAAAAGCATGAACAGGCAACAAATAATTAAAGCCGTGACAGAGAAAACCGGCATATCACGAAAAGACACGGCAAAAGTATTTTCTTCCATTTTCGAGACTATTTTAAAAAGTCTGGAAAAAGAAGAATCGGTACGGTTAATGAATTTTGGTAGCTTTACCGTAAAGACTTACAAACCACGCAAAGGCTATAATCCAGCTTCGAAAATAGTTGTCCAACTCCCGGAAAGAAAAGCCATCCGTTTTAAATTAGCCAAACGTGCAACTTCAAAAAGCTTAAAATAATAACCGACAATATACAATCACTGAATTCTTTCTCTTCATAAAACAAAGGGTTCAGTGGTTATCCTCCCTTCAAAGAACGTTTACTTCCCCGTTCCTCGTTGTCAACACACTCCCATCATTCCATAAAAATATTTCAATAACATTTGACTCGCATGAATATTATTCGTAAATTTACGAACAAATAGTCTCCATTATAAAATCTTTTCAAAGATATAATCATGAAAGAATACAAAACATACATACCGGTCGCACTTATCATCTTGATGTTCCTTTCTCTCATAATCTTTCACAAAGACATTGCCACCTACATCTCGCAAAGTAAGATCGAACAATTATCCGCCAACACCAAAAAAAGTATCAGCGACTCGATTGCCCAAAAATACAACTATCATCATAACGGGGAAACTTACGATTACACGTTCATTGAATTTGGCTCCACAGGCTGTCACTCCTGCCGCCAAATGGAAGAAGTCATGGAGAAAATAAAAACCGAATACAAAGGGAAAGTAAATGTAGTTTTTATAAACTTAATGGAACCCGAGAGCAAAAGATTCTTCGAATACTACGGGGTCGCCACAATTCCCACCCAAATACTACTTGACAGGAAGGGAAAAGAGTTCTTCCGCCACACAGGTTTTTATCCGGCTGACGAACTATCAACACATTTCACGATGAAAAAGTAAACGGAGAAGGATTGTTGAAATTTCAATGAAAACAGGGAACTCTAAAAATAACAAGAGTCCTGAAATTCAGAACTCTTGTTAAATGGTCGAGATGACTGGACTCTATTTTCTTTGCATTTATCAATTTTTGATGTGTTATCTTGTTATTAATCAATATTTTTGAAAAATCGTGTTTTTACGATTGTCCCGATTCAGTCCCGGGATTATCCTTATAATGCCTTCTTTTGTAGACGATTATCAAGCTGGTCTTTTATTTTTGCAATCATTTGATTGCTCTATTCGTTCAATTTTGTCCCGCAATAATGTATTTTCTCGTTTTAAGGAATCGATTAAATCTTTGTATACTTCCAATTTTTCGTGATCGTCAGAGTTTTTATTTTCATCTACGAATATTGTGCCTTCGCCCGCTATCAGCCAGTTCATGTTTATGCGGTTTTCAAATTGCTTTAGGCGAAGTAAAAAGTCAAATGAAGGTAAATTTCTTTGATTAACGACGTTTCCGACAACAGAATTTTTGTAGCCAAGTTCAATCGCAAGTTTATTTTTATTGATTCCTAACTCTTTGATTATCTGTGATAATCTTTCTGAGATAATAGTTTTCATTGCAAAAGTATTAAAAATACCTTCAAAAGATTTGTTTTTATATCAAATGATGGTATATTTGTGTTTGATAAATATTTTATATAACTACACAAATATAGGTCATGAAAAAACAAAAAACAATACCTAAAAAGGAGTATGCTTTTAGAGATGCGTATGATTCTTTACCTAGGAAAAAACAACAGATTTTGCGTGCGAATTTATCAAGGCGACTCGAAATAAATCGTGAGTCTTTTTATGGTAGGATGAAGGGAATAATTCCTTTGTATCCAGAATTTTTAATAATCAAAGAAGAATTTCAGAAAATGGGAATTGAAAAAGTATTCGCTTATGAAAGAGATTCTATCGAAGCGGGAGAAGGAGATTGCTGAATTGGTCACTTGGGGAGCATCTTGTAAAGAGATCTCTTGCATATTGAATATTTCTGTTGAAACGGTGAAAGAGCATATTAAGCATATTAAAAGAAAACTTGGTATAAATAAATCAACGGAAATTGGAGCTTATATCTTTTGTACGGAATATGATGTTCCTGTACATAGGGATAGGTTGGGACGAATCAGGAATATTGTGGCTGCAATTACTTGTGTATTTGCTTTTATTCTTGTAGAATATCAACAATTGAATGTTATTCGAACCAGAACAACTCGTAATGTTCGGATCTCGGCAAAATCTCGACAAGCCAGACGTGGAAAAAATGATTATTATTTTGCTTATGAATACGATTGATGGCATATTGAATATAGATGTTATAAAATTATGTGACCGTTGTAGAGGAAATGGATTCTTGACAGTAAAGGATTTTGATACTCTTGAATCTAAACGGGAAGTGTGTACAAAATGTTCCGGAAGCGGACGTTTACGAGTTAGTGGTGTGTTGAAAGTGACACCATTTGAGCTGAAGAATATTGAGAAATGATATTTAAATCGAATGACATGAGTAAAAAAATAAAAGCATACTTCGGTCGAGGAGTGAATAAGATTGAAATCGAATTAACAGAGGAACAAGTAGCGACGGTAAAACGGCTACAAAAACACATTCGCCTGAAAAGAGAAGAAGAGAAATTGGCAAAAAAAGAGGGCAGGGAACCCAGAACAATACCGTATTAAAATAGATAGAAAACTACTTGAAGCAATCTAATATGGAAATAACTAAAGCTATAAAACTAATTATAATACTAATAATTAGAAGTCTTGTTGACAATTTAGAGGTTTTACGTTGTTCTTCTATGTATTTACGCTGTTCTTCTATATATTTACGCTGTTCTTCCCTGTATTTACACTGTTCGAATATTTCTTGGCGTTGCTCCTTAATGAGATCAAATTGGGCATGCATTACTTTGTTTGAATTTCTTTCATCGACGGTTTTTCTATATTCTCTGATGTGTTCTAAGCCCCCATAAGATTCTAGCTCATTGGGCTCGTTTAAACCATAATGATTTCCCATGTTTATAAAATTTTAGGTGGTAAATATAGTAAATAGTTAAAATATAAAAAACATCATGAGTGAGAATAGAATTGAATTAGCAATAGGGGGAACTATCGTAGTAAATGATGTAAATTATAAATGTGCGATATGTACAAAAGAGCTCCCAATCATAAACGAATTAATGCTAGATTTTCAATGTGGAAGATGTGAGTTATTGAACACGCTTGTTTGTGGAGGATTGAAGTGTCAGCCGGAAGATCGTGGTGATGGTAAAGAAGTCGTTTTTGTTTCAATTCGATAGCAAATAGCTGATTATGCAAAAACATTGGGATAAACTTTGGGAGAAGATAGTAGAAACAGATAAGCAATTTGATGATTATCTGCAGAATTCCGGTTTGAGTGCTTCAGGAATGAAGAAGACTAAAGTTCTTGTGAAGGCTTGGAATGACCTGAAAAAATTAGCAGAGGAATTCGATCAGTTTGTTACTCCCGTGGAACCTGTTACGAATATTCTTCCGTGGGAGACATCTCAGTTTGCGGGGAAGTGGAAGTTTTGGAAGGAATATTTGCAGGAGCAACACGGGCAGGTTATGCGCTCTCGTTCTGAAAAGATGGCACTTGAATACTTGGCGATGTTAGCGGAGGACAGCGAAGAAAAAGCCTGCAAGATTATAGATTTCTCTTGTTACTTACGGGCGAAGTCTTTTATTCTACCTCCACAGAAAAAAGAAGATAATAATAAGTTGGTAAATAACACGGAAGATGGAACTTGGTAACATTATTCAAGGCATGGAACGGGACTATGCCAAGGAAAGAAAAAAATTAGAGGATGAATTGTTTACACATAAGTGTATGTACTCGCTTTCTTACGAGGAGTTTTGTTGGGCTCTGACAACTAACGCTAATAATATTTTGTTGAAGCGAGGGTTTATGCATCATTTTGAGATTGATGCATCGAATCAAGAAGTTATCCGGCAGTTATTCTTGTATTTTACAGGGGATTCGGCTTGCAAATGGAATATTCATGCCGGTATTATCTTTGCCGGTAAGGTCGGTTGTGGAAAGACGTTGTTGTTGACAGCTTATATTCTTCTTGCTAATACAATGGCTCGTAAGCAGATAACAATGTATCACGCCAACGAGTTGTGTGAGTTTATTCGGGAACAAGGTATAAAGGAAATCGATCGTAAGCCCCTGTTTATAGATGAACTTGGTCGGGAACCTAACGAGGTTGTTGATTTCGGGAATGTGAAAAAGCCTATCGTGGATTTGTTGGCGAAACGTTACGAGCGGGGGGCAAGAACTTACGCAACCACGAATTTTAAACTCCAGAGTCTTGAGGAAAAGTATGGGCAATATATTGTTTCCCGGCTTCGGGAAATGTGTAATTATATACTCCTTCCCGGTGACTCAAGACGATTAATAAATCAAATTTAATTCTATTATCATGAAAACAGAAGTTATTAAGATTGAAAGCGGGATGATTGAATGTCCCGTGGTGAATGACCAACGTTACGTGGCTATAAAGCCAGTGTGTGAAATTTTAGGGGTATCGTATCCTGCTCAAACCGAAGTGTTGAAAAATCATCCTATTTTTAATTCAAATGTTAGGTTAATCGAAACAGTTGGAGGTGATGAGAAGCATAGAGAAATGCTTTGTATTTCCTTAAAGCGTTTTTTTGGATGGATCTTTACCATTCATCCGAATAAGATAAAAGAGGAGAATAGAGAAAACTTGATAAAATATCAGACGCTGATCTGTGACTTGCTTTACGAGAAGTTCGTGGAAGAACCGGAGTTCTATAAAATGAAGAGTGAACAAAAAGAGAAACTCCGTGAACAACTTGATTTGATCGATGAATCTCGAGAAAAACTTCGCAAACAATTGAAGAGTGTTGAAAATCTTACTTGGGAGGATTTTAAAGCAAGTAATCGCCAGTTACAAATTCCTTTCTCTGAATAAAAAGACTAATCCATGATCGCAGTTATAAAAAATATTCGTATGTTTGTGGTGAACTCCATACTAAGAGGCGGGCAGACCCGTCAAATATCAGCGGGTATTTTTTATACCTGTGCTGATCATATATACGGTTTCGTACCCCCGTGTAGAGTCTTAATGGACCTACTGCCTCTTAGGTGGAGTTCAACGGGAAAGGCGGAACCGTTTTTTTATTATAATTTCCGTCAGCTTAGAACAAATATATCTGTAATGAACTCCACAGAGAAAACTTGTTCCGGGGTGAAGTATAGTACCCTCGTATCAACGGATGACGCACGACAAGCGTTTCAAGAGAGATTTCCGTTAGTCAGGAAATTGAAAGTAAAGCATCGTAAGTATTATTATTTCGCTCACGCCGTGTATGGTGAGCGGAAATTGTTTTGTCATGCCTACAAGAGTTGGGAGGCTCTGCTCGCTAGGTTTGCCGTGGAGTACGTGGATAAAGTGTTATCGGTAGATGTTCCATGAGAATGAACTTTCGGGATTAAAACCAATGATGAAAAATTGTAGCGCATAAAATTTGATATATGGCTAGAACATTAAAAACAACGAAAACTCCCAGTATCGGAACCACGGACAAGGTAACGCTTGTCCGTGAATTCTTGGAAGAGAACTACGAGATCCGGATTAACGAGTTTGACACGTCGAAATCTTATATCGTGTCTAAAATAAAACAATACGATCACTCTATTTCTTTTAACGATATATACTTGCATCTTTTGGAGGAAGGCATTTCCGTGGGAACGAATGTGCTAAAGATGATTCTTACTTCCCCGAATTACAGCAAGACCTGTAACCCGGTTGTTGATTATTTCGAGAATATAAAAGGAAAGTACCGGGGAGAGAGTCAGATTGACATCCTGTGTTCGCACATAAAGGCTCGGGAGTTTGAAGATCAGCCCGAGGGGTATTACCAGCAGCGGGCGACCTATATAATAAAAAAGTGGTTAGTGTCAGCCGTGGCCTGTGCCTTGGGGATACGACCGAATGATGTTGCTCTTGGGCTTGTTTCGGCTCACGAGGGGATCGGGAAAACATGGTTTTTCGAGTTCCTTGTTCCGGATGAGTTGAAGGAATATTACAAGGCTTCAGACAAGGATCCGGATATCTTCGATATGACGAAAGACTTCACCCGGAATTTCATGGTCAATTTTGATGAACTGGTTGGGATAACGAAAGCTAGGGCGGATATGTTCAAGAAGGTGATGTCGGCCAAAAAGCTATCAATAAAACGCCCGAGAGAAGAGTTTTCACAGCTCGTTAATAGAATAGCCTCGGCAGCGTTTACCTCGAACAGAACGCCGGAAATGGGCGGATTTTTACAAATGGAAATGGGATTGAGAAGATTCGGGATTATCGAGATAGACGGGATAGATATTAGCTATTCTCAAAAGGTCGATGTGGATCAGCTTTGGGCTGAAGCGACCATGTTGCTCGAGCAGGATTTTGATTACGTGTTCAACACGGATGATTATAATGCCTTCAAAGAATTTAATGTACGATATTTGGTACAATCATCTTCTGCAATATTGGTAAACTTGCATTATGAACGACCGGAGTCCGAATCCGATGGAACATGGATGATGGCTTCCGAGATTCTCAAAGAGTTAAAACAGCATAAAAAGATTCTCATGAGCATGGGCTTGATTAACGAGATCACTATCGGGATGGCACTTACTGCTCAAGGTTTCTTGAAAAAAGGAATTAAAGAGAAAGAAATTGGTACCAGATACAAGTATTTAGTCAAATCAAAGTTATAAATCACTATTCACACGCCTTGTTACGTATGTATATAATTATTTTTCAAATAATTATCTTATTCCTTATAAGGAATATATATTTATGTCCCGTGAGCAATCAAAAAACAAAGTTAGCTTACAACCCTACAACCTTACAACCTTTTGCTTGTAAAGCCTTGCGGGACGGGAGTTGTAGAGGTTGTAACCCTTGTAAAGCTATAAAAAATGCAGGGTTACAACCACCTACAACCATGACAAAAAATGATGTAAAAAAACAACCCAACAACCGTGTAATGTGTTGTTGATGAGAAAAATAATACCTGATTGTTGGTTGTAGGCATATATATGATTACATTTACAGTTAAATGACTTATTCGATATGGAAGTGACAACGAAAATTAAATTGAAGCCTTACTTGAGGGAATTCTTGATCGCTAAATTTGGGGAAGAGCCTATCCGCTTTCCGGAGAACTCTGATTTGCTTGCATTGATACACGTTTTAAGGATAAAGCCTCCGAAACGTGATATTGTTCAAGATGACGTGAACACGGAGATCGTGATTCCTTATCAACGTTTGGGACGGGATCCTCGAACCTATAATTATCTCGGGAAAAGGGCTCAGATGGAATTTCAGAAACGAGTGCATACGTTGTTTTGCATCACGTTGAATGACTACGTGGCACATAAAGTTCACGTGGAGCAATTCGAGTGGCAG